>ENA-UOTX01000018-UOTX01000018.1-compost-metagenome-genome-assembly--contig:-NODE-18-length-135872-cov-17.105100_pt1 | contig 135872 bp, 88 predicted proteins | sample MGYA00238143_ERZ746982 | MGnify/ENA primary metagenome ERZ746982 (study PRJEB28758, sample SAMN06268862) | compost metagenome | isolation source: single cell | place: USA: California, Emeryville, Joint... | reverse complement strand
GAGAGAGAGAGATAAACAGACAGAACTGCATTTATAAATCAAATCTCACGCTACTGACTTATTGAATGAGAGCCAATGTATTTAAAATATAGAGTGAACTTTTACTAACTTTAAACACACTGAAATTTAATTAACACAACACGATGTCCAAATAAAAAAAAACTTAGTCGTTTGAGCAAAACATTAGCACAACAGAAATTATTGTCGTACCTGAAAGTTTGAATAAAAAATTTTGTGGCCGATGCCTATTCCTCACACCATATGAAAGCATGATTCATTTTCAAATAGCAACCTCACAAAAAGATAGCTTTATAGCAAAAAAACCCGCCAACTTGCTTGGGATTAATTTCACAATATGTTTCAACAATGAGAACTCTTGTAATTTGCCTCGATTACCAGAGAATTCAAATACTTGCTTCCATTCCTACTATACACCCTTCTCTTGTTACTTCTATAGGGAAATTCCAAACTTCGAACTTACTAATTTGCAAATTTATTTGGGGTATCTTATAATGCACAATGTCAGAAAAATTGTTTTATATACAGACTGTTTTTCACACAGAGCATACCACCATATTTTATACTTTCTCCATTACTCCGAAAGCTGCTTCTTAAGTGATAGATATTTAAACAATTTCTCATGGGACCTCAAGCTTTCGCTCCACAAAAGAGCCTGAATTTGATTAGTTTTACGTTTTTCTTCCATTTTGCTCATATGATGCGCGATATGCTTTTGAAGTACTGCGTGACTCTTATTGAAGGTCATGTGATCCAATATTGTGTCTCTTCCTATCAAGACCTTCTTCTCCCAGAGTTCTCGGTCTTTGTACATAATGATTGCGTCTCGAGCTATTTCTTCTGCACTCATTCCTCGGCACAAGCCTCCAAATTCAAGGTATTTTCCTTGATCTAACCAGTCGTTAGTGTATTGATAGTAACCTGATAAATTTTCGTTGATTCCGCTGAGGGTTTGATTGAGCTCACTATAAAATTTGGCTTTTGGATCAATTTTTTGGTAAAGATCATCTCCATTTAACATTCTTCTGAACATTCCCTCCGCACCTATTGGAGTAGTTATAACCGGAGTTCCATAAAACCAAGAATCAAGAATTTTCCCTTTGATTCCTGCTCCAAATCTCAACGGAGCCAACATTGCTCTGTATTTTCGAAGACGTCGAAGACTTGACATTTGCCCTTTGGCTTTGACTCCTTCGATTTGGCCTGCTGAAATTGATTCTGGGCAGTTAGCACCATAGAGATGGAGTTCTGCATGTGGTATCTCCTGACGGATTAAAGGCCACACATGCTGAAGGATATAATTCACTGAATCGAGATTTGGAGGATGTTGATAGTTGCCTAGCCAAACAAAATTCTTTCGTTGGTGAAATCCATATTCTTTATGCTCTTTTTCTTCTGGGTCTTCTAGGTTCAACGGCTCTTTGAAGTCAGAAGGATAGAAAAACGTTACAAGCTCTGAATTCACTCCAAAGTGATTCTTCAGCAACAATTGCTCATATTCGGAGCAAGTGAGTACCAAATCCGAGCGAAGATAGCTGGCTAGTTCCCTTGCACAAAGTTCATCGTCATAAGGACTCGGCTTTGCTTTTAGAACTTCCGAAAGGACTTGTTGCTCCCATAGCGATTCGTTTTTTACAACTGGCAAAAGCTTTTTATTCTCTAGTTGCTGAGTGAGTATCTTCATTCTGTGGTTTCTGAGAGAATGAAAATCCTGATTATCAACTATACGAATGCAATTGGGAAATTCCCTGGCAACATGGTGACTATACATTTCTTCAGCAACAAATGTATCAAAGATAGCGATATCTGGGGACTCTCCCATCTTTTCAAAGCTTTTATTAACGCGTACGGCATCATTTGGATCACAGTGGACAGCAGTTAAAAAGTCATATTTAACAATATCGCTAACTTCCATCTTGCTCTTTTTTGCAGGTGAAATGAATGTGATTTTGGTTTTGGCCTTCTGGAGAGACTCAATAATGCCTACTGTTCGCACACTGGCTGCAGAGACATTTAGTTTTGGCCAAACATGAGAAAAATAAATAGCTTTCATTTTTGATTTTATTTTTTTATTCTTCAAGGTTGAAAGAGAGCAAAACCTTTTTCTCTGTTAGTGACCAAAATAAGTGAGAAATAAAGTATTCTGAATTTTTCGACTCAACAAGTTAATAATCACCATCTGAGAGTGCGAATGAAAAACTCTCATGATAATGAGCCGAAATGTCAAACTAAGAAAACGAAACTGCTAAATTTTTTTTCCCCCTTCGAGTTCTTGACAATCTCAATGTAGAAATGCTTTCATCTACCCAGAACAAGCTACAGTTGAAGTATTCCATATTTGGATCAATACGTTTCAAAGAAGGCTTTCTGTTGAAAGAGACACTAGATAAATTCCTTCTTACGAATGGACAGCTCATTCAAATGAAAAATAATAACCCACGGTCACTTCCACTTTTTATTTGTCGATGTTTTAGAATTTGAAGACTATCACGACACGCATACACGCATGAGGAATATTTCTTCAAAATAATTCCAAATTTTGCTTGAGTTTTGAAATGAGAATGCATATTTCTCAAATTTATGGCAAGGAATGGAATTTTTTTCTTTGAGTTCAGGTAAGATTTCTAATCCTATGGACCCTATATATCACTCTCTTTGAAACACTTCTCATAATAATTTCAACATTTGTAATATTAAAGAATGTACAATTCAGAGGGAAAAATTGCGAACTTCATCTTTTTTGTGAAATGACTTTTGTCTCCTGAGAATTAATCTTTTACATTTCCAAAGGGACAACTTTATTTTGCTTGAGAAAGCATAGATTTGTAGTGACTAACTAGCAGCTGATTTTCCTTGGAAATCTGGTTTTTGAGGCTCTGAGCTTTAGGACCTTTTGATTGAACCTCATCAATTTGTACAGAATTCAATGGTCGATCCTTTTGAGTTTCGCTATCCCTATTTGAAAATATTCAGATTATTTGATTTGATTAATTTGTTTGTGGTTACAATTTCCCGAACGTAGGTGATGCAAAATTCAGACCGATTTCATGCTCGTTTCCTAAGATTTGCGTTGATGATGCAATACCTTTCTGTTTTTGTCGTTCTGCTTTGAGTTCTTGCATAAGATGCTCAACCAGGTTCTCCAAGGTTCTCAATCTATAGTTTTGATCATTGGTTCTCTATGGATAATTCAGGTTCGTCCACAAATTTATCAAAAAAATTAATTTTTTTACATTTTGAAGAGACTCTTTTTCTCGAGTCAATATCTGAACCATTTCTTCAAGTTTTTCAATTTGCTCGTCATTCTTGCTTGTTTTTACATTTAAAACTTTTAACGCATCAGAGATATCGGAGACGTCTTGTTGTGGAGGCTCATCAAAGAGCGCATTGTCTGCTCTTTTCTTAACTGTTAACTGTTTTTGAAAGTTGGTATCCTTATCTCCAGACTTTTCCACTTTTGAAAGTGGTGACTCTTTGGAATTTTTTTGCATGTTCGCGTTTACTTTCTCCTTACGGTCTGTTAATTGTGTCAACAGGTCGTTTTCAGATGCAGGAGGAGTCAATTTTTTCTCAGATGAAATTTTCCTAGGTCCAGTTTGACTTGATGTGACTCTGGTTTTATCCTCCGGAGAAACCAGCGAATGTATTTTTGAATTTTGGTTACTCGGAGTGCTATTTTTTTCATCTGCATGGTCTTTCATTTTCGCTGCTTTAGTCACACTTGCAGCAACTTTGCTTTTAGTAATAGACTCCTTTGGAAGAGTCGAACTTGGATTTTCTGCTTTCTCGAATGAAGAAGCATCTAGCTTTGTGCCTTTGCCATTATTACTTTTTGATGCCGGCATAGTTTTCGGAGTTATCTCGTTAGATTTTGTATCAGCATTTGATTTCTCTTCCAAGGAAGCTTCGGAACGCGGAGTAGTCTTTTTGATGACCTTCTTGACAGTCTTTTTTACAACTTTCTTATTAGACTGGACTTCTCCATCATCCTTTCTTGCCGAATTAGCCAGCTCAGGTTCAGATTTCTGTTGAAAATCCCCTTGAGACATTCCATTTTCTGGTGACTTTACAACTTTTTTTACAACTTTCTTGATCACTTTTTTTACAGTGGTTTTTGGCGTGCTTGAGGCAAGGGAATCTCTCTCAGCAAGGCTCATTGCATTATCAAAGCCATTTTCGGCAGATTGTTTTTCGAATGGAATTCTGCTTGGGTCGGTAATTTGCTGTGATTCGGAGCTCTTCGAGGTATGAATTTCAATTTCATTGGATTTTGGTGTTTTCGTTTCAATATTTCCAAAATTTCTGGGAGACGGTACCTGAACTTCTTTATTTTCTGATGTAGCAGACCGTCTTAAGTTTCTGGTGGACAACAACTCTTTGATGAATTTGTTTCGCATCTCAAAATAATCCTGCTCCTAAAATTACGTCATTCAATAAGAAAAAATCTTCATAAATACTACGGGTTTCTTAGATGTAGATAGCAAACTGGAGTTTCGACTATGGTTGTGTAAGCGAAGGTCAGTTATGTTGAGGGAATGACTTATCAAAGATTTGCTATCTTCTGAAATATTTGATCTAGAGATGTATGATCTCGAGGCGTTGCTCCCTTTTGATCTGCCATCATCACTACGAGTTGGAGACGTAGATTGTCTTTGGCAGTTCTTCAATGGTGAGTAATTTTTCAGGATATTAGTGGGTACATTTGAAAGATTTGTTGCCCTTGCTCTTTTAAGATTGCCTATATCTTTTGTAAAGGTATTAGTAGAGAGGTAAGAAGTTTACTCTGGCTTCTGGATTTTAATTTCGTCATTGGGGCCTGATGTCCGAGTATTTGACTGACTAATACTGTTGAATCGAACTGTGGGTTGATTTTGGTGGGCAGTGTTGTATCGCAACGATTGTTTTCTTCATAGTGGTAGGGAGGAGAGTTGACAGCAAAGTAGTATTGTTGCCCATGAAAATTAGCTATTGGTTCACTTGGCTGAACATTATTACGATGTGATCTTCCTAAGTCTGTCTGACTTGAAGATATGGTTTTTCTGTAAGAATTCGCTTTATTAGAAAGCATAAGCAAAAAATGAACGAGAGTGGATGCTCTTAGGTTTTATTGCAGATATTGATATAAATAAAACATCCAAAAGCATGCTCAAACAGTCAAAAATAAAAGTTAGAAAGAAAGTTAAAACAACAATAAAAAACAAAAATCAAAATTTTGAGTCTCATCGTAGAGAAAATTACCTCAATAAATAATACTTGTAGTGCCTGAATGAGAGGTAATACTGATTGATCATTCAGTATACACCATCCCTCCTTCTCTAACTCACAAATTTCATATATAATATCGCTATCATATAAAGAAGATCTTGATTCTAAGGGGTATTCGTTCTCAGTCATTTTTTATTTTTTGCGAAAGAACGAAAAATTCACCTTTTCAAGGAGTAATACTTGATTGAGTTCGACGTAGCTGTTCGCGATTCAAATGCAAATCCTCTAAATCTCAATCACAAGTGATGCTTGCAATATACTACAATCACCATAAAATTTATAAGACCAAGATCTCAACTCTTAAACTCCTAATATTCTATTCATTTTAGATTGTTTTAGTACACTAAATTTCATATGATTTTTTGAAATCATTCATCAATAGAGAACTCTTTGACCTCGCAGTTGTCAAACCACCTTCCATAACTCTTGGATGTAGCCGTAAATTCTTCGATAAAATAAGCGTGGGCTACCAGCGCATAATTTTTTTCTGACCCTTCTTTAGCTACAAAATTCTTAATGAAAGTTTTCGCCTTCTCAATTCTTGCTTTAAAATCCGAATTAGATTCAGGAGCGTCACGACGCTTCTTCATTTCGCTTAAAATGAACACTGCAGCTTTATTCTTATCAACTATTCCTTGCTCTTCTATCTTCTGGAGCATTGATTTCTTCCATTTTTCATCAGCGAGATTCTCGAGGTACCAGAAATCAGGATTCTCAAGTTCCGAAAGCACACTGAAATCCACATGTTTGAACGTTTCTTTTACTGTTTCTAAGTCGCTGCCTAAATCTCCAGCGCTATGAAAATATTCGCTGAGCCATGGAACAGCTACAAATTTTGGTTTGCCAGGATTATTCTCGAATACCATGGTAGCTGTTTGAAGAGTTCGACGGAGTGGCGAAACGAAGATGAAATCATAGGATTTGGTGGCCACTTTGGCATGAGCCTTTTTGGTTTGTGCAATGCCTCTATCCGTGATCAATGGGTCTATCAGATCAGGATGAAATTTGGCTCCGTAAAATCCACCATAAACTGGGTCACATTCTGCTTCATTAAACTTTGACTCAGCATGTCGTATGAGAGTGATGGTTATATTATCGTTGCTCCTCATTTCGGCTTAATTTGAGTAAAGTGGTTTTAAATGTTATTAAAATCTATAAAATTAAGTCTTAATAGCTCGGAAAACTGCTTTTTACAATTCCATTATTAAGAGAAAGAGTTAATAATAATGAGTTAATGGTTGGAGGCAGATTATCGTGAGTGTATTCAACTGGTACTCTTATCTGTAAACTATTGTCAATTAATGAGTTTGCTTCAATGAATTTCTCGTGTATGGAATGCTAGGAATATAGAATACTCGATGAGAGAAAGGTATATATCATGATTAATAGAGTCTCTTGGAAGATATGAAGCTGTTTATTCATATGCATCTAAGCTCTCGACTTTCGAAGGATGGAATTTTTGCTTCCGACTTTCACTGGTGTCTCTCGATTGCTGTTACTATATCTTGAAACCTCCCTCGACGCTGTCGACCTGTTTGTCATACAGATATCAGTTGTAGACTTCTTGTCGCTGAGATCAGTTGAAGCCTATACATGTAAGAGAATTAATTGGGATTATTAATTCGAGCTACCATGTCAGCGGCTAGAAGTTCAGATTTCGCAAATTTTCCTGGAGTGCCGTAATCTTTGATAGCGTAATGAATGCTTTGCGTCTCTGATAGCATTTTATGGTGCCCTCTTGAGGTCGAGCTCTCTCCAGACTCTAATTCTCGCTTTGGTAGAGTCTTTAGAGAAAGATTTCTATTCATCGTCTTTTGCTCGGGAACCTTTGGAGTTGCAGCTTGTGATTTTATAGTCTTTGACTCCTTTGGGACCGCTGACATAGATCTACTCAAAGAGATTGACCGGTCAGTAAAACTTTGGTCATGCTCAGCTCTTCCTCTTAACGATCTTCTGATATAAGTGGCATCTTTCTTGATTTTTTTCATATTTTTGACCAGATCAAATGGGCTCATTCTTTCAAGAGCAATAAAAAAAAAATAGTCAAGTGAATAACAATCCTTAGATAACTGATTTTACTGCCTTTTCGGAGTTCCAATGGGTGTATTCTCTTCGCTGGAGAAAATGCCCGATTTTATCAGATCAGGTTGAGGAAGGTCTGCATCAAGTTCGATTACACACACTTTCTTGTAACAAACAAATACCAATGTGCAAGTCTTGATTGAACTTCTCAGGCATTACTCCACTTTGGTTACTGTCAATTTCCTTCGCTTTCCTCTAAGCAATTAAATATGTTTTAGAACTTTGTCAACCAAATTATATCAATATTACATTGGAGACTCTCAGATATTCCGGTTTCGATCTGGGAAGAGTGGCCTCTTTGGTGGGGTACATCCTTGAATAGAACTCTGCACGAGGATGGACTTGCTTATACTCTGGGTGATTTTGCCCTCGGTGAGGGTTCAGATTGTAGGTTTTCATGAAATTCGCGTTATGGACGGGTTTTGTGTTGCCATTGCCATAATTGGCAAACGGAGTCCTTCCAAAGTACGTTTGAAAGGCTGAATCAGGCAGCAATCGAGAGCTCAACCAAAACTCCTTGAGTTATTATTACAATTACAGAGAGATGAGCAGAGTTATAGTGAACCTCAATTCTTTTTTTCGTTCTTTTTAAGTGCTGCTTTCTGTACTCAGGGTCCTCGTTTTTAGGCCTAGGCTTTTGCTTTTCAATGTAATCGAAAAGCCGACTTTTGGTGTCAGCAAAATTGACCCTTTTCGGTGGAGGAGTTCTTTCCTCACTCGACTCCTAGAAACCCTTACAAATGGATCTCGATTGTTAATTACCTTATCCTCCATTAGCTGAGAGTTTTCCTCTATTTCTGGGTTATTTCGACTTGTGTGGCGACCTTCCAAATGGATCTTTGGTTCATCCTCGAAATCTAATAAAGAAGAGATTAAATTTCAATTGATGGCTCACAGTTTTACTCACGAAGACTTCATTGTTCTTATTAATCTTGAAATCTCGGTATTGATCCATAGCCTCAGTGACCCAATTGCTCCTGGCTTTCTGGATTTTGAGAGCCCAAGTGCTAAAAGCATCAGTTTCGGAAAGTTCTCTAGATTTGGTCTTCAGATTTGAAGAGTCTCTTGGGTCCTCTCGCCAAGTAAGCAGTCCGAACCTGTTTGATTTTACAAAACTGCAACAAATTAAGTCATTACATCGAACTTGAGTCTTTCGGTTCTTTGGAGACCCCAAATGTCTGCGCTTGGACTGAGTTAAAAAGCTTACTTAGACCCTGAAAGAAAATATGTACCTTTCACGTAGGAGGATGAGGAGGATTGACTCTTTCGGAGCTCATGACGGGAAGTTGTCATTATATAAAACGCAAGATTTTATAAAATTTATTGATAAACAGTATAAACAGTTTTTTAACTTTATTTAAAAGGTCAATCTCATGCTCATGACTCTTACATGCTGCCGCAAGGCGCCGCCTAGAATAACTGTTGTTGGCCGGAGTTTGATCTCTGCAGTTTCTTTTCAGCTTCTATTTATTAGCTGAACTCATCTGGATTCTGGTGAGCGAGCATTGTTCAAGCTGTTATTTGAAAGCTATTGTGTTCTCCTCCATTTATCGATGAGTTTATAAAGAATATTATATCATGAGATGAAACAGATTTCAACCGCACAGGTAAATTGAAGAAACATGTAAACTTCAGTAAGAAAACCGGAAAAATTTTTCCTCAAGAAAAATGCAAGCTATTCATTGCAGCTCAATACGGACAGAAGCATTTTTGAAGAGTTCTAAATAAGTTTGTTTCATATTCTGTTAATTTAGTCTACGGATTTGGAGTACTCACAATAGATTTTCTATCAATCAAACTTTGCAGAGATTAGGTTTCTTTACGAATTATTAATAAATTTATAACCTTTAGTCCCCTCCCCCTCAAAAAGGAAACTAGCACCTCAATTCTGTCGTGATCTCTTGTCGTAGCAGCACTTCAGTCAAAGTATTTTCTTGTAACAGAAAGAAAGGAGCTAGCAAGAGTTGCTTGAGGCTATTTTCCATAAAAACTCTGGGTATTGGCATAAATTTGCTTCTGTACTGACTTTTGGAGCTTGCTTCAAGAACTCGGTTATTAACTCTTTATTCATACATTTCGAACCTTCAAGGCTCTTACTGAGACAATACACCATTTTCCCTTCTTTTTTCTTTTGAGACTTTAGTGTCTTTTGATCGAGAGGTAAGTGTATACATTCGATAATGACATTTTCGGAAGTCCAACCTTGGAGACTACCTTGCCATCTTAATTTATTGACCAAAACGCAGTGAGTGTCGCAAATTCCAGTTTCTAGACCGTTCAAACACGATTTCATCTCAGGTTTCACGGCATCGGATGCCATTATTACATCCAATATTATTGTTTTTGCCTCTCTCCAATTAAACTCGTATACTGCATCTCCAATGCTCACCAGAGGCTCAGGGCTCTCTTTAGTTTCTTCTGGTATTTTTTCCGCAGTCAGCAGAGGCTCAGATCCTTTAAGCTTCAGGAGAGTAATTCTCGACGAAAGCCTTTGCTGAATCACTTTAGTCCACGATTCCACCCCGTTCTCATCTCTGCTTGACCTCACCTTTAATTCAAGCTTTTTTGAAACAAAATCTCCATTCTTCTGCTTTGTGACATCACGAAACTTGAGTCCATAATTTAATCTAGTCTCTTCTGTGAAGCAAGGAAGAAGCAGATAGAGATCAGAACGTTCTTCGAGATACTTCATTCCAATGAAACGGAAAAACTTTTGTACAATACTCATTGATGGCAAAGAATTTTTCCATTTGGGAATCTCTTTTTGTTGAAACTCTGCCTTGGGTTCTACTTTCAAAATTTCGAAGCAACGCCATTCATATACCATTCTCAAGCACAGAATATAAAGTAGAGAAGATAGTTGACCCTTGATATTTTAATAAATTATTTCAGAAAAAACTATCAGAATCAGGTATAAGGTGCTTAGTCCAAGTATTTGAATGAATCATTCGTTCTATTTTGTCATGAATGTTTCTGTTCTTAATTGCACCCTTTAATTACTCCTTCTAACTAAACTTACATTTGTTCCCTTTTCAATAAGTAACTCAGGGATCATTATTTTGTGAATAAGTTTAGCGGCACTCCAGCTGAGGGTCGCAACTTTTGGAAGTTTATGCCTTACTTGCAATAATGATTGCAACCATCATCCTAATCTTGTAAACGCTTGAAACGTGTCAAATCGAAAATCAATGTAGCAAAGAAGTTAGAAACAATGCAGTTTTCATTATTAATCCATTGTAAAGGTCTTTTAAGTCCCTTTTGTACTGATTTAATTACATCTCAGCCTAATGAAGCGATGATATTAACCGCGAGAGGTACTATCAGCAAGAATTATTTATTTCTTTGTTTCTGGGTGTCTTGAAACTTCCCTAGCTTAGAAATCATTTTTTTCTCACCAGAAAATCACTTGGAAGTGATAAATTTCATCGAATTCACATAAAAAAATTGGAAGAGGTTGTCCACTTCAAATAATCTAACTATCGACAAGAAGGATAGGTAGGTGTGCTAAGGAAATTCTTTACTAGGTGATGCAAAATAAAGGAATTAAAGGAGCTGAAACTTGATACTCATTGTTCTATATTTGGCCTGACGTTCTGACTATCCATACGACATTCAGGCGCCAGTTTCTTATTGGGCGATAACCAAAAGTTTTAACTCTCTCCACCGACAAATTGACCAAAATCGATACTCTGGCTCGCCAGTCATACAGAAGCTAAAGTAGTTATTAGGGGAGTTTTAGAAGTTTACATCAAATGAACAAGCAGGATGCTATCGAATAGATAGAAAATTGAACTACCGAAGACGAATGAATATTAATTAATCAATGCTCTCTCCTGTAGGATTAAGTAGCAGCATTTTGGCATGATGGGGATAAGGAATCTTCTTCGTTAAAAACTGTCAATCACCATTTGTAGCCTCTTTGTCTCTTTTTGTTTGTTGTAAGTTCGTAATATCTTTTGGGTTGAATGCACTAACTTCATGAATTTATTTATTATAAATTCGTCTGTGACTCATAACTACTCAAGGCATCTATCTATTCGGATGGTCGACAGCTAATTGGTTCATAGATTGATATCTGAAACTACATTGCTTGGTGTTTTTAACTTTTCCTAGACGAGCATACAGGTTTTATAACAATAATAGATAGATAGAGCTTTTCTTTTTTCCTTTAGTCTTGCATTTTCCAAATTCTTGAATTTATTTCTGATATACAATTAAATGAACGAGAGGGCTTATAGTGACAAAGGCATTCCTTTGCTTGAGCAAAGAGGTCTGACAGGAAACGCTATTAACACTTCAGACTATTCTCAGGAGGACTCTCCAGAACAATCAATTCATCCCCAAACCCCTCTGAAGAAGTCTGCATTCACAAATCAGACTCGTGCGCTTCTATTCAAGAGTGCTGACCTCCAATGGTCTCAGAAAGGGACGAACTGCTGCCAAGTAAATAAACAAGCATAACTTCTTCTTATTTATTGTGAACTATGAGATCATCACACCGTTGTTCTGTCTTGCTTTCGTCTATATCATCAAATCGATCGCAGAGAGTCAGATTGGTGACCCACAACAGACGTTCGCCGCAATACCATATTTATTAAACATCCCAATATGGTATATACTCAAAACGTTCGGAGTGAAAGACTTACCGCTCCGTGTTGACACTTGCTCACAGGTAACTTAGCCGATACATATTGTTTTCTGATGCTTTGCATAATAACGTAGTGGTACAGCTTCAAATACGGCCCAATGCTCGATGATGAGGGCAAACAATTCATTGGAGCAAATGATGGTATTATATAGGACGCATATGCAGTGCATAAATGATACCTTTTCTTATTTTAGCTCAGCATAATTGGGGAAATCTCCTGCCAAATCTTATTACAATTGGATGTGGATATGGATCCTCTCCTTATTTCGCACAAGCTCCAACTGTAACTCCTTCAAAAAAAAAAAGAAACAAAAAAAACTAATGGCCAAATTAATGCTCTAGAACAAAACGATGAATCAATTTCTATATGACACTGTAGTCAAGCTGAACCAGTTAGACCTCAAAACCCAAGTCAAAAAGAGTGAAAATTCGATGTTTTTTCGACAAGATTCATAATGCCCGTAGATCTCGATATCCTCCCAGATGGCGCTGTCACTTTCAACGAGGCCAATTGGAAGAGACTAAATTTAACATTACAAATAAACGACCTTCGAATCGCTGACTATCATAGGTATATTTTCACAAATCATGTAATTAAACTCACTTTTTTGGTAACAGAGTCAATGGTGCGACGAGAATTAGAACGAACCGCTCCTCTGTATCATTTCCGTAATTCTATTCGAGGATTAATTTTTTGTCATTATAGGTAATGATTGTCCCGAATGGACAGCTCCAGCTGTTTGATATGTTGAGCCAATCATACCTGAGAGTTGTGAACAACTCGACCCGTATTTTAACAGGAATTCAAGCCATGCCCCCCACGCAAGATGAGTCTACTATAATACTGGCAATCATCAATCTTGTTGGAGGGTCGTTATACCCTTTTGCTCTGTCAATCTTGCTGCCAGTGTATATGTTTACACTGGTGCTTGAAAAGGAAGAAAGGCTCCGAGAAATGATGAAAATGAATGGGATGCAAATGAAATATTATTGGATGGTCAACTATGCATTTTTTGTGCTACTCTACCTTGTCGCAGTGTCGCTTTTCTATTTATTTGGCCTCAAAGTACTCGATATTTCGTTTTTCAAGAACACGGGCTTCGGAGTGATGGTAAACTTCTATATTAGGAATGATCTAATCGTGCATTTCTCAAAAAGTCAATCACTCTTTTTGGGTGGGGTTTGAGTCAGACATCGCTGGCAATCTTCTTTCAAAATTTTCTCAGTAAAGCAAGATACGCTACAAGTGAGAGTGATAAGTTTACCTTTGGTCTTATCAATTATGATATAGTTCTTGGTTATTTGCTGGCTGTTTGGACAGTTATTGTTGCTCTGACTCTCAACTATGCTGTTTATCCCAGTCCTGCGACACTTCCATTCGGTTATACTCTCTATCCAGCTTTCAGTTTCTGCAGGTATAAGTAATTCCAGTGCCATTCCCTGAGCCTCTTTTAGACTCCTTTATATCCTTGCTAATAGCTGCAGTAATTCTGGCTGTATTGCTAGTTTCTCTCAGTTTACTCCTGAGATGACTCTGCTTTTAATCAATTTATACTTTGGGGCAATTTTATTCTTGTTTCTTGGGGTATATCTCAACGAGATCCTTCCTCAAGAATACGGTGTTCCCAGACACCCACTTTTCATCTTTAAAAGTTGCCGTCGACGAAGAACTAGCTCTGTTATGGCGGAGGAATCGGATGAACATATGATCAACGCTTCTGAGGCTGAACTCGCTGGAGAGGATTCGGACTGCAAAGAAGAAAGAAACTTTGTCATGAACATACATAACCCTGGCGAATATCCTCTTGTTATCAATAATATAAGAAAAGTGTACCCCGGTGAAGAAAAAAAGGTTGCGGTGAAAAGTTTTTGCTTGGCAATCAGACCGGGTGAAACCTTTGGACTCCTTGGACCAAATGGTGCAGGCAAAACCACGATTATTTCGATGCTCACTGGATTGTATCCTCCAACAGCGGGAGATGCATCTGTAGCCGGATTTGGAATATTAGATAACATTGATCAAGTTCATATGAATATGGGAGTCTGTCCTCAGTTCGACCTCTTGTGGCCGGAACTCACTGTTCGTGCGCATTTGCTGTTTTATGCCAGAATGCGTGGAGTTCCAGGAAATCTGGAAGAAGAAACTGTGGAAAGAGCCATCTCAGAAGTTTATCTCACGAATTTTAAAGATTTTAAAGCACGTCAACTATCTGGAGGTATGAAGAGAAGGTTGTCCGTCGCGATAGCTCTAGTTGGTGACCCGAAAATAGTCTTTCTCGATGAGCCCACCACCGGTCTTGACCCAGAAAATAGAAGACAGTTATGGGACATTTTAACCGAATCAAGGGGGAAACGTGCTATGGTGCTCACTACTCATTCGATGGAAGAAGCAGATGTCTTATGTAACCGAATTGGTAACCAAAATATTCCCACTCTTCTCATCATAAATTATGTCTTATAGGAATTATCGCTAAGGGAGTGCTTAGATGTATCGGCCCTCAAGTGAGACTTAAAACTCTATATGGAGGTGGCTACCATCTTTCCGTAAACTGCCACAAAGGTTTACGACTCGACAAAAACTCTTCAGCTTCAAAGGAAAAGAAGGAAGGGCTTATCAATTTGGAAGAAAGAGAAGAGTAAAATTTTGGCAAAATGTTACACCGCTTAGTACTGTTACGTAATAGAGACGAGATTCTTCCAAGAAGACTCTCAGTGGATCCCAAGTCATTGCAAAAAATTCATCATCGCGTGGTTGTGTTTATTCAGAAAATACTCCCTGGCACTGAGATAAGATCCTGTTTTAATGGGTCCTTCGAGTTCAAAGTAAGAGTGTAATCGTCCCATCATATACTATTTTGCTCTAGGTTCCTTTGGACCAACTTCAAATCTCAGCATTAATAGACCAACTTGAGAGCAAGAAGGATGAACTGGAAATCTCTGATTGGGGTATTTCACAGTCAAGCCTGGAAGACGTCTTCATTGAAATCGTTACAGCATCAGAAGAAAATGAGTAAATTTATAAGTGTAAACTGCAATATTTTAGCAGAGAATGCCTGATCGTAATATCAGTTCATTATCAGTCTGTCCTTATATAATAAAACAAAGATCAATGCTTGTATGTTCTTAACTCTCCCAAAGCACGGACTATTTCTGATGATAATGTAGTTATTAGTACCCGGTTAGCATTATCGTGTCTCCAGAGGTACAAATCTTCTTATGGTTAGAATAAGGAGACGATGCTTATGACAATATGTTTTTTTTTTTCCATCTCCAGCATATACTCGAAAGTCGAATAAATGGTAAAAACAAAGCTATCAAATTATTTCGTATAAACAGCAACCACAAAGGCGTAAGGTAAAAGATGTGAAGCTGCTTTTTACTACTATCATTAACAAAAAAATTTAAGTGAGCATTTCCGGAGGGCGGCGAACGTTTAAATTAAGCTTGTTTTGCTGCTGAGATTCCCATGCTAATTAACAATAGTTATATTTAGTGAGAAGAGATAGGAAGAATTACTATAGACATAATTCACGATCATTTTCGTTAGCACGATGAGAAGAAGCAATAGGGCAGTCTCGACTATCGCAGTAATAATAAATAGTCCTCCTTGATATATGACATCACAATACACATCGTAAATGTCATTCGTAGTTGAAGTAGAGTCTGTAGAATTCGTCGATGAAGTCGTGTTTGCAGTAGTGCCATCTGTTTGAGCCGAGATGAGTTCCTTAATCAAAGCTGACGTTTGATTTGAATTGTCTGTGGTTGTGTTCGTTATATTGCCTGGCCCATTGGGAAACTCAGTGTTAATTTCTTCAATAGTTGACTTCATAGATTCATTCATCCAAATGTAGAACGCGACCCGAAGGAGCATTAGAAGGATCATCAGCCACATGAATTTTCTAATACTTGAAGATCTCTTAGAAGCGATTGAGAATAAGCCCCAAAGCGACAGCACGATCCAAAGCAAGTTGATAACAGCATACACTATTAGTTTTTGTGAGAATGCTCCGCATTTGTCTGAGTACGCGATGTGCAAGTAGATATTCTTGAAACAAAGATAGGAACAGTATATCTGCACAAAAGTACTTTAATATTTCGAAGAAAAAACAAATCGAAACGAGAAAGATCGGAACTCAACAGAAGAAAGAGACAATTGAAAAAAAAAAATCATCAAGCAATTTCAAAAAATAGTGCTTACTGTTGTAAAAGCACACATACTCTGAACGAATCTCGTGTATCCTTCAATTCTTTCGTCATAGAGACTTGAATCTGTTGGAAGCATGTTCTGATGGAAGTTCTTTTTGATGATAAAGGGTATATTTCTTTTTTGATAATCGCCCATTGTTAAAGCTAAGTTTTTAATTTCTTTTTCCTTATTTCAGAATTAGTCGAGTTGATTAGAAGAATTTAGAGATCTCATATACAGATAGCGTTTCTTTAACGATTTGAAAAAAAAAAAATTTTCAGATGTATCCCTTTCTAAATTATCTTATGGAAAACTGCTCAATATTTTTTGCTTATATTCTCACGATCAATCTTTCATGGATATAAGAGAGAACATTCATAAAAGATATAAATTCTGGAAGCTTTTGATTACTAACAAACAGCTGATAAAACATTTACAGTATCTGGTCCAAACACAAAAGTTTGCTTGAAAAATATTATATTTGTTTTCGAGTATCGCTTTTGACTTTCTCCCATGTCATTTATTTTGTTTCAGACTTGATAACTGGGACGCCTTGAAGAAAAAGGGCCTCCAGCAAAGAAGATTATATTTTGGGCTGGTTAAACATGGGAACTAAGCGATTTGAAAGTTTATCAGCAGAGAGGTCTACATTTTTTATTTATTACCAGATATTGCTCATTTCATTCGAGTATCATAGCCTAATGAGTTTGTCATTATCGAGAGAGAAAAAAGAGAAGCACTGTAGTATCTGGCATAAGATAGATCAGTATAAGAGAGAACGATAAATAGCTAGGATCCGTCAGCTCCAAATTCTAGATCTCTAAATAATGAATTTCATCTCTCTATTGCTTGAGACTGGTCCACTGGTCCACGTCATAAATTATGGACGAATGTAAGAAAATTGTTGTACAACGCGTCTATCGAGCTTAATAATTTCATAATTAATTTCTTGGGTGATATTTCAACACAATCATGTACAACGAATGACAAACACAACCAAAAAAAAAAACAGTTAAAACTTTAACACACAATTTCACGAACATCACAATTCCTATTTTGTTATGGTACACTTAATTTCGAGATTTTCTGTTTTGGATCCGTTATGAAGCGAAAAAGCGAATCCAGGTAGTACTTCGAATGTGCTGTTGAACGTCAACGCGTATACTTTGTCATTGACAATAGCTTTTGCTTTATGACTCTGGCAACTAACTACATTTAATTGCATATGTAGATGGGTCTCCTGTGTCGGTTTTTCTTTTCCTGGCTTCAATGTCATCACAATAGTTGTAGATTCACTAGCTGTTGATACCACTTCGTATGGAATCTTAAGCCTCTTCAAAGATTCCAGATAGTCGTCCGTTCTATTCATAGATTCTTTTCTTACTTTCGATAATTTGTGCGAATCTTTAAGACTTTTAGTGGCCACTTGAAAAACCGAGAGCTGAACTCTTTTCTCGTCTTTGGCAGTATGCTGCCCCTTCGAACGAACTTTCATCTTCTTATTTTGATGTCCTTTCATGTATCGGTATTCTTCACCACACATAGCTTCTAAATCTACTCGAATGACTTTGAATGTTGGATTACCATGATTGTCAAGCGCTGTTTCTACTCTTTCATTTGCCCATCCAAATAAAGTAGGAATACGAACGCGTTTGGGGTACCGATTATTCTCTCCATAAAAACCCTTTTCTAATTGAACTATCTCTTCTCTCATTGCTAGCGTCTTTACTGTAAATGCAGAAGCAAACTTATCTACTGTTTTGGCTCGTTGCTTTCTCTTCCTCGTCCTCTGAGACATTTCTTTTTGACTCTCAGGATGTTTCGATCTGTTTCGACGCTCGGTTTTCTTCTGAAGCTGGACTGGCTGAGAGCTTGCATGGAAGTTTCCTTCTGTTAATTGATGATGAATCTCATCAAGGTTCGTTTCTTTCCTGTAACCTTGGATAGGGAGGGTTGGCCTGTCGTTTACACTTTCTTTTTTCGCTTGTCTCGCGAGTTCTTCCTTTTTGGTGCTCGAAAAGGATCTGTTACTTGAACTGCTGGTGACCTTTGGACATTTTTTTTCATGGGCCCTATGACGAGAGAGGCGCTGAGGAGTCAGATACGGACTTTCATTCATTAACAACTCATTTTTTTGGTCTGGGGTCTGCTGTGAGGAGTTTTCTTTAGAAAGAAGCTGTCTTTGAATTTTGTCATTGGAATAACCATCGTATTGTACACCATCGTCATCGAAAGCATACCACATTGCTTCATCTTGACACTTTAGAAGCTTTTTGCTATCCTGCTGCCTCTTCTCTTCAAACTTCCTTTCTTTGGCGTTCCGGATCACTTTGATTTTTTTGGATTGCTTCTCAGGTCTAAATTGTCTTGTGTCATTTTCCACTGCTTCCATCTCATGATATTGAATATCCCCTGTTTCCTTGGTGACCTTCCAATTTTGACCTTCTTCTCCCAAATAATCCTCCATATTTACGAAGTTAGCAACATAGTTATCTAGCTTTTGAGCATGTATTTCAGCTTCTTCAAAGAGCTTACTCAAATTGTTTTGACAACTTCCAATAGTTTTTTCTGATTGTGGAAATACTTGATGCAGCCTTTTTAGCTCGTCCGAACGTTGCGATTTCCTTTCTTTTTGCCTTACTGGTGGTTGTAGTATTTTATTTGTTGCTGTAGAAATTTTTTCTTCTGCCATTTTTGAGTCTTCTAACTGTGAATTCACCGAAGAAACTTCAGCATCTTGTCCTGAACCCTTATTTTTTTGAGAAATTTCTTGCGAATTTGGTCGTTGACCAACCCGCCCTACAAGAGATTTCCGCCTGAGATAGTGAGCTGTTGAAGAAAAGCTTCTCTTTTTTCGACAACTGTTGAAATATTCGAAGCCACTGAAATCCTCTAAATCATCGTCAGCATCAGCAAGATCTCTCTCAATATCATTCATATCTCTTTTATTTGAAAAAAAAGAAGTTTCTCCCTTATTTGTGATCGGTGAAAGTTTTCCGGCACCAAGCCAGGCTAAACTTGCATCACTATCATCATTAATCTCCGTTTCTCCTATCTCCGTGAGCTGCTTCCTCAATCGATGTAAATCATCATTCTCTTTGCATTCATTAATTTCATCATAATCATTGTAATTTTTGAGATGTCTGCTGCCAAATTCTTTCATAGCTTCGTCTTCTGGACTAAGGTCTCTACCCTGATTACTCCTACCCCGCGGATTTCTAGTCTTGTTTGAAATCCGCATGAGATTCTGTGGAGATTGAAGCCTTTCTTGAAAGTGAGTTAGCATTTTACTATTTGAGCATCTCTCGAGGAAATGATCAGCCTTGTTTTTACCTTCTTTCTCCAGTTGCTCCTCTCCAATAAATTTTTCCATATTGAATGGCTTTAACGAATCCAGCTTACTTTTTTCAGGAGAATAGACCCTAGAGCCTCTTCGTCTTTCTCTGTTTGTTATAGATGCCAAGATTTCTGAATCTGAAAATTTCTCACGAAACAAAGTAGAAGGAGTATGTCGATCTGAATACGGAAAAAGATTCTCGCTATTCATGTCGAAGAATTCTTTGGCAGTTGGCTCGCGCTCGCCTCCTGGAAATCTGAGTATTTGGCCTGTGAGTTTTCCGACAGAAAAGTCAGATTGTCTATAACCTTTGCTTTGTCTTTCGTTTGGTTTCGTCTGCATTCTGAGTAAAATTGACACAATGATCGAACCTCGAAAGATTTATCTTTTTGATTTTTAAAATTTGAACCGACTATTTATTTGAATTTGAGATCATTATAAGTAACGACCCAACAAACATTTGCTTTTCGATTTCATTTAGGTCTTTTTGTGAATAACCGAACTCTGTTGGAAGCACTGAAGCTCTAAAGCTAACAAAATGCTAGTAAGGCTAATTTTGTTAAGAATGAAATTCCGAGTCGGTGCAGTGCTTTTTCCGCTCTGGTGAGTTTTTTTTCAAAACAAATTTTGAACAAAAGCTGAAAAAAATCAACCGAACAATACACGTTGAACATGTAGTAACTTCATGTTTTGAGAGAGCAGCTCTCCTTCGATCCTTTCTCAAAATGCTGCGACTAGAGCCATTTAATAGTCCTGTCCGCATTAATTATAGATCAATAATCAGCGGCTATAGCAAATCCTTTTGCGACAAAGTGTCGTCATCCTAAGAAAGGATAACTTTCTTACTGGAGTAAAGCAAGGACTCTGGCAACAGTTCCAAAAGTCATCCTCAATTTTTTTAAAATTTTTTTTTTTTACCATCAACTGCTATAGAATCGAATCAATACTCCCAATTCGCCCAAAAGAACATTGAAAGAATTCAGTATAATACTCAAAATATCATCTGTGTTTGATTCTTTGAGCAAAGAAGTGGGATGATGTCAAAGACAAAAACCCAATTTCCTTTGTATTCGTATTCTCTTAGATATTTCCTCGAAAAATTCGTTAGCATATGTATACCTTTCTATTTATGTGTTGTAGAACTATTACTTTTTTACGAAATTTCTCTCCAATAATTTGTTCGAGGAGATGTGGTGCATGAATTTTATATCTACTCTATCGCCGAAAAGCATGAAACAACTTTTCAAAGGTGTGATGCTTCATTATGTCAGAGTTTATGCTGTTGTATAATAATAATAGTGAAATCGCAATTTAAGAGGAGCATTTACAATAAGAAGATTTTCAATTTCCTTCTCAGTTTTTTAAAAAATTCCCCCCTCCCCCCCCCCAAAAAAAAATAATAAATCAAAGCCCTTCCTAATTAATTGAAACAAATCTATAGAAATTATAATCATAATCAGTGCCTCTCTCTCTCCTTTGTTCAGAGAGAATCCAAAATGTCGCCTTGCTAAGGACGACCCAGTCGCTCGAGAATACATATAAAATTTACAGAGCAATATTGGTTCGCTTACTCAGGAAGAGCATGGCTGAGTGATATTTCGAACTAATAAAGAGAATTTTTGTTTAAACCAATCTCGAAACTTCACAATTCGTCTCTTCGATTGTTCAGAAAAGCATCTGGTAATTCGCTGAAACTCTAAAGACGACCAATTTCGAAATAAAATAACGCTAATAATAATAGTACACCGCTTACTTTTTTTGAACAGAGAAACACTTCCTGACACAAATAAAAAGCCTTCTAGAATTTTCTTCCAAAACTTCAGTTTAAACAAATTCTTTTGAAAAGAGTTTTTAATCGAAATCAACTTTAAAACTTTGCCTAAGCGTCAGTTGGCTAATGTCTCAGAAAGACTACTACAAGATACTAGATGTGCCCAAAACAGCTACATCAGAAGAGATCAAGAAGGCATACCGTAAACTGGCCATGAAATGGCACCCAGTAAGCAACGAATCGTTCCAGATTCCTAAGGAACGCATTGTATTTTGTAGGATAAAAATCCCAACAACCAGAAAGAAGCCGAGGAAAAGTTCAAGCAGATTTCTCAAGCTTATGAGACTCTATCTGACCCTAAAAAACGAGAGATGTATGATAAATACGGACCAGATGGTCCAAAAATGAACGCTGGAAGAGGTGACTTTGGAGATCCCTTTGATATGTTCGGGTTTGGAGGCTTTCCATCAGGTGGAAAGTTTACATCATTCTCAGGAACAGGGGGCTTTGGTTCCAACTTCACCTTTGAAAGAGCTGAAGAAATCTTCAGAGAAGCTTTCGGCGATGATGATGAGTAAGATAACTGCCTAGAACAAGTTCATTCTCATTCCATTATTATTTACGAATAGCTTTTTCAGTTTTTTCGGCAAAAAGAAGTCGAATCAAGGAAGTAAAAGCAATAATAGCGGTGGTTTTGGGCGAATGGGTGGTTTCGCTGACGATTTCTTTGGCGAAGATGACTTTTTTGGAGGAAAAATGGGTGGCTTTGGAAGCCTTGGAGGTTTCGGAGGCTTTGGCGGCGGCTTTGGTGGATTTGGAGGTTTCGGAGATATGGAGCAGATGATGAGAGGAGGAGGCGGTGGTTTCTCAGGAACAAGCATCTCAACATCAACGATCATTAAGTAGACCAAACTGATTGATACTGCTACTAACATTATTTTTTCGAAAAGAAATGGCAAAAAAGTTACAGTGACCAAAAAAACAATTACTAATCCAGATGGAACAACTAGAACAGAGGTCCATGAGCAGATCGACGATCGTGGGGCTCCTCCTAAAATCACATCTTATGTTGAAGAAGGCCGCTCAGGTGGTAAGTATTCTTTCTGGATCTCAACTCAAAATAATTTTATGAATAGGTAGGAAAATGTCCGATACGAAAAGAATCGGTTATAAGTAGTAGAGCTTGACTGAAACTCGCTAGCTATATTTTAAATTGGACTGCGATTTCCCTCGACTGTAACCAAATTTATATAATTTGTGAAAAAATTCATATTGCTGCATCCAGTCCATATGATGAGCCTCTTAATCCTTGGCATAAGATATCAGTTGAAGTACTCAATGAGATACTAAAGCTCTTATGACCGAAATTTTAAATCTTATGCAAGCAAGTTGCTAGGTGGTAATAAGGTGTATTCCTATTTTTTTCTTTTCTCAACAAATGATTAGAAAAATCCACTCACCTAGCTCAAGCTAGGAATTTGGTTTAGCTTGGCCATAAGCAGTTGAAATAATAATAGTTCTCATTCACTTTTGATCTGAGAGAGGCAAAAAAACAAAACAAAACACACAAACAAACAAGCAGCAAGCAAAAAATCAACGGGAGTGGGAGAAATCCTCACAAACACATAGCACACTTTAATATCAATGTCAGAAAGTTAAATTAAATGGACTTTTCTTCTATCAACCTTGGAATTAGCTGCTTCGTTTGCGATTTCTTTTTAGGTAGCTGCTTTCTCAATTCAGAGCTATTTTCGTCGAAAATTGGTTTATCCAGTTGCTTATTTAATGCACGTACAGCGTCAACTGTTGTGCTTGGTCGTTTATTTCTGTTCTTTTGTTTTGAGCTAGAAGGAACAGCTGCTGATTTATCTATTGAATCTCTGGTCATTGTAGTCGTTGTCGGCCCAACCATATTTTCTTCTTGTAGCATGGAGAATCTTCTTGCTGTTATTACATCTTTCGTGGAAAATGCATTATAGTACCCACGGGTTTTTTTCTGAATATTTTGGATCGCTAGCTCTTTTCTTTCTTCCAAGGGGGTTGGACCCAATTTAAAATTATTGACAGATTTTTGGATTGTATTTCCTCGTACTTTACTGTTTTTTTTAATTTTATTCCCGCTCTCAAGCACAGGCATCAACATCTGGTTCAATTTCTTGTCTGTTCTCCACATCTCAAGAGGGTCTTTGATCAAATCTACCGATAGTTCGCGATACGCCTTGTTCTCAAATGACGACTGATCGATTCTCTTAGTTGCATTAATGGGGAAGTTATCCTGCCGACTGATGCTTCTGTTCCCTTTTCTTGAAATGGAGAGTGGTTTTCCAAGGCCTCCTGTCTTTAAATTAGCGAAATAATGATATTGTCTCCTCTCATTTGGCTCATTATTATATTCAAGCGTCCCTTCCTGCCCTTCTAAGAACCTTAACTTTTCAGGTTTGAGACAAGCTAGCTCAGGATTTTTCTTGTAAAAAGTCTCAGTAATGTATCCACTGATAAAATTTCGCAGAGATTCTATCGTTATTTTGCTTGTGAAAATCTCTCTCTTATCTTGTGTATCTAGTATTGAATAATCTAATCTATGTTTGGAGGAGCAATCGCTTCTGTATTGGTTGATTGCCTTTTCTATCTCCATGTTCTTTTGGAGCAAATTTTTGAATGTTGATACGAGCATTTCTCGTTTTGACTCGAGGTCTATCTGAACTACGGTGGCTGTCCGATGGAGCCCCATCTGCTTTGAAATGAAGTCAAATGGGGTCGGAAAATTCAAGAAGTCAAGATCCGAGATCACATCATAGGGATTGCGAGCACAGGGATAAGTTCCTATTTTTAATAAGTTGGGGTTTTTGCTTACTGTTGTGGGACGATGCTTTTCAGTGGGTTGTCTAGCTGAGCTAGTTTCTGTTCGCAAGGGACAAAGTGAGGTAGCAGGTCGTATAATGGTTTTATTGCTCACATTACGCTTCAAGGACAATTCACATGCGATCTGCTTCATCATCTCACGAACTAGCGTTTTTCTGGAAGGGGGTTCCTCCTGTTCTAATGTCTTTGCCGTCTTTATGTCTGATAAATCCTCAAAAGTAGTTGACATTCTGAGGCTGGGGCTGACATCTCGATGGCTCACTTTGTTAAATTCAGTGCTTAGCCTCATTCTTGAATTATTAGTTTCCTCCGTCTTCAGCGATTTTTGTGAAGAAATTGCTTGAATGGTCTTGCTTGCAGTATTTGAGATGATGGCTGCTGGCATGCGGCTTTTTATGACTGGTTTTTCTGAACCTTGAATTGAGATATCCGTTGCCAGCACTCTTCGAGACTCTCCTAAATCCGCGGTTCTGTTCAAGTTACTCTGGGATGTACTCTTCGAAGTTGTAACTGGTCGTTCACATTCCAAAATTCCAGCTTTTTGAATCCAGAAATTCTTTTCTTCTGGCTTGCTTTCAGTGACTTGTGGCTTCATCGCATTCAGATTCTTTATCAGCTGGCTTGCCCTCTCTTTGAGGATATCTTGGTAATGACTCCGAGAAACTTCAACCATCCATTTCGCAAAGATCGAAACAACTGGATACTGATTGAAAAATATTTACATTAGGTCAGGATAGAACGAAACAAATTGAGGAAAAATCAAGAAAAAGTGCATCACACTTGGACTTGGAAACAGGAGAACAGAACTTTACGCTGATATATTTATTATTGTAAACTTTCTTCAAGTCATCGACTTTTGTTTGGAGGGAGATTGCTGTAAAAAATTTCAAATAAAGTTTTGCAATGTCTTTAATTTCTCCTGTCTCTGCATAGTTCTTGTAGCTAAAATCCGGAGAAAGTATTTTCATGATGTTGTAGGATTGCTTCTGAAACCAACTAAATAATTGCGCTGATTAAAAAAATGCCGAATCGGAGTAAATGCTCGTTACATTCTCTGCTCCGAGTCGTAGGATGCAATTCCAAAAATGACTTCGAGGAGATCGTTTTCTCGGATCAAAAATATTTTATCCTCTTTTTTGTATTGACCAATAGAAGTTGCTAACTCTTGCATCATTGCTTTGATATCAATGTTCTTTGAGGCCGTACAGCGTTCAGCGAAGTCTGAAAGCTTGGTTTTAAATAACTGGACTGTCTTCAGACGATCATGCAATGAAGCGAACAACTCCTCCATACGAATTCAACGCAACTATAAAGATGAATGATTTCAAACTTAAAATAACTGATTAAATTTTGGTTTTGCAAAGTTTTTTTCCAAAACCCCGGCACTTTCTCCTCAAATATTCGACAACATATACTAACTAACACTCACCACTTTAGCTACCTTGAAGCAACCCTGTTTTGAATTCAATATTTTTTCACTCTCAGGATCTGAGAAGAACTCCAAAAAATTGCTATGCAATATTAATTCACGTACACCATTTGCAAGCGAAAATGTAGAGTGATCCTAGATACTTTCTATGGATTTCAATACTCACATACCAAACGTAATGAAAAAAATTCACAGCAAGTTTATAGAAAATTACAGCCAAATGTTATATTGACTTTTGTTCTCGATATTCTTGTAAAATTTCCAAATCTTATAATGAGACGTATTTTTCCAAGAAAAATAAAACTGGATCACTTCACCATAACTCTTCCCTCCAATCTATGCAAAAAAGAGGTTAGCTCTACTGCAAATCCTAAGGTATAATTACCAGAAAAGTAATGAAATCAAACTGTTTGCCATATTTGCACATAGCTGATTCGAATATGGCGATTTCTTTTGGACTCCAGGTTTCTAACCAAAAAAATTTAGTCTTTAGAAAAAAACTTGGGAATGGAAAAAAATGTTTTCAAATTCAAATAAAATTTAATTCGACTGAATAATTCACTTTCTGAATGCAATTAATTATCAAGTTACCGAATGGATAGTCCACTTTAAGCGGGGAGATAAGAGTATCCAGCACATCAGTGTAAAAGAGCGATACATTATGGACCATGTTTTTATGAGCTTCATTGCTAGAGGCTTTTTCCTTGTCTTTAGTTGTTGTGAGACCCGCATCTTTCGAATCAGTGTTATGGTCTCGACCATCCTCAGACTGGGAAGGCGTTTTTTTTCGCGCTTTCCGACCAGGTTTCCCCTTGGGCTTGTTCACAAGCACAGGAGGGGTGTCTCCTAGCTTAAAATAGTTGTGTGTCTCATCATTTGCAGGAACTTCGGCCGGACGGAAACTTGCTTTGTAGTAAAGCTGACAAACTAGGTTCAAATAGTTCTCGAAAGCGATTAGATAAGGTGTAGTCTGCTTAGGTATTTTGATTTGCATGTTTTTCTTTGCAAAAATGATGGGTGTTATCGGCGGTCTCAGTTTTCTATGAAGAACGGTCTCATAAAGCTGAGTTTTGCAAAAATCTAGATACCTTTCAAAAAGCTCCTTTGTAAAAACAAGCTTCTGTTTCTGATACTTGTACTGCTTAAGCATTTCAAGCTTCTCGTTTGTGTCTGGTGTCGTTTCGCTGCATATTTGGTGAGTTGAAATAATGCAAAGATAGCGGTTACAAATGGTCTTGGTTTGAAGACACTTCCTTAAGAAATTCAAGGAGGCGTTCAGGAGTGAGTTCAGACTTGGTTGCTAGGGTGGTAGCTTTGTCAGAATCGATCTCTTTCTTGACAATCTTGTAAGGTCCAGGATCCAGGTGACTTCTGTCTTCCAAATCTTCTTTAACTGCTTAATGGCAATTTTGATTATTGTGTTAAAGTTTAGAAACAATCCTAGAGAATATACTCTCTTTTTTCACCTCGGCAGATTCCGATTCTTTCTCAACAATCATTTTTTCTCACACTTATGTTAATTGGTTAATTATATATAAGCTGATAGAAATCCCAATATCGTAAGCTTTGAAATTTTGAGGAAAAAATTCAAGTATTTCGGCTTCAATGCTCTATTTCTGATAATCTATTCATAGCATCCATATGACTGTCACTTTACACTATAGCTATCATCATCTCTAAAGTGGTTTGCAAAAGATAATCACTGCAGTTTTTTGATGTAAAGAGCTAAATTTTGAAAGAGTCTATACTCAACGATGAAATTTTGTTTAAATTTCTAAAGTGAAGGCTGGGTTCTTGAAAAAGAATGGATGTCGAAGTCTCTAATGTACCATAGGAAAGTTGTAGAATTTTCAGATACTAAAAGTATTGGTAAGTTTAATTGTAGCCAATTGCATGAGTGGAATTTTTAAAGGTATTGTCATGAATAAAGTCTTCCTTTAGCTAACTAGGTTCGTAAGGGAAGGAGCAAAGTGACAAAAAACTATGCAACTGTTTTGAAGTTCGAGAATTTCAAATGATTGAAAGCGGCTGAAGCTTTCGCCATTACGACACTTGATCTTGAGATGGCATCTGTCATGTAGAAATTCTAATTGTATTTAAAAGTGATCATCAAATACAGATTCAGAATAATTTTTACATCAACGTTGTCCGTAAGAGGAGTGAGATAGAGATCCTCCTTTTTGCTTGATTGGCGAATAGCGAGTTTTCCAAACAAAGTAGGTTCGACGTAATCGTATTTCAACAAATGAGGGGCAAGCTCAGCGATTCTGTATCTCAACTACATAACATTATAATTAGTTAGTCAATCATACACTTTGCAATTTTTTTAAAAGTACCTCTTCGATAGTATCGTAAGGGAGGGTCTGTCCAGCTTCTTCAGACAAGGCTCTTATGATCATCCAGTCTTCTCTAGCGTTTCCTGCTGGTGAGACAGCCTAGAATATTTAAAATAAGCATCTCCAAAACAAAACACGAATGGCGCTCACAATTCTGGTTTGGTTAACTCGTCCTTCTGTATTTACATAAGTAGCACTCTTTTCAGTGTAGGCAGAACCTATTAGTTTAGTTAAGAGGTGTTATAATTTAACCAATAAGAGAGAAATACCAGGCAAGATCAAATCTGCAAAGTAGGCGCCTTCATCACCGTGGGTTCCCAGATACACAACAAAAGCATCAGCTGGAATGTCAGAGGTTCTGATGTTATCAGCTCCGAGAATGAAAACAAATTTGGGTTTCTTTTCAGCTACAGTAACATTGGAAGCGACACCAACATCCAAAGCACCAACTCTGGCGGCGTCTTTGTGCAAAATATTGAATCCGTTCCATCCATTCTTCTCACTAATAACAGGAGAGTTTTCAGCAATGGTGTGGAGAGCGTTCAAGATGGCTTTGCCGTCAGGGCGTTGTAAGGTTTCAGAACCGACCAAAATCATTGGAAGCTTGGCATTTGCGATTCTAGTGCAGAAAGGATGGCGTCCTTCTGCGATTTCGAGGAGGGTCTTAACGGAGGTACCAAGATGAAGGTAGTCGTAAGTCAAGTCAGAGGCAGTTCCGATGAGACCAACCTTCAAGTTATTGTGTCGGGTGGCACTAAGAATGCGAGCGTTAAGGACAGGAGCTTCAACACGAGGGTTTGTGCCAACAAGAAGGAGAAGATCGGCATCTTCAATGCCAGAGATACGAGAGTTCATCAAGTATCCTGCTCGAAGGTCAGCACTCAATTTAGGAGCATCCTTAGCAGTCAAAACGTTTAATGAAAGGGGAAAAAAATTCTCTTACAGTTCGGATTTCAAAGTTGTCGCAGTCCAAACGATTAAGGAAATCTTTGAGGGTAACAATAGACTCTACATCTGCGAATTCACCAATAATCGCAGCAATATCATCACCAGAGACCTGAAAATGTTGATTAGAGATAGGTTTTCAATGAAATCAGTAAGTACTGAGTTGATCTTTTCTGCGCAAAGTCTAAGAGCTTCGTCCCATCTTAATTCCTTGAAATCTCCTTCTTTGGTTCTTTGCAGAGGGACTGTAAGTCTTTGTCTTTTCGTACCATCAAAAGCGTGTCTGCTTTTATCAGAGATCCACTCCAGATTTACTTCCTAATTTGAGATTGAGCATGTTCAAATCGAAATTGTTATTTGATATAAACATACCTCATGAACTCGAGGGAGGATTCTCATAATTTCTGAACCACGAGTATCAACTTGAATAGCCGAACCCAATCCATCCATGAGATCAGTACTGTAATAAGACTTCAGTTCCCAAGGTCTTGAAGTCATGGCGTAAGGCTTTTAATGGACACAAAAAAGCGTGAGAAACTCTTTCTTGAGGATTATTATTACTCCGTTGGTGAGAGCACCGACAGGGCACACATCAACCAGGTTTCCAGACAATTCGCTTGTGATCATCTTTTCAACGTAAGTTCCTATTTCGGTTGATCTTCCTCTGCCGGTGGTACCCAAGTCTTCAAACCCAGCAACCTAGCCACGAGTATTGTTAGCGTAATTTTTTTACAAAATGAAATATACCTCTTCGGAGAATCTCACACAACGAGTGCAGTGAATGCATCTTGTCATGACTGTTGAGATGAGAGGACCGACATTCTTGTCCTCAACGGAGCGTTTGTATTCATTGAATCTACCGATTTCGTAGCCATACACTTGCGAGATGTCTTGAAGATCGCACTCTCCACCCTTTTTTTGGTTAAGAAAAAATCCGATTAATTCCTATTCCTTGAGCGTACCTGATCACAAATAGGGCAATCAAGCGGATGATTTGCCAGCAGGAATTCCATCACACCGCCTCGAGCGATTCTGGTCTTTTCGGATTTGGTGTTGACTCTCATTCCTGGCATAACTTGCATAGCGCAAGAAGCAACCTAAAAATCATAATGAATTCCTGAAGACCCACGCAAGAGGAGATTACAGGCTTAGGGGACTTCTCAATTTCAACCAAGCACATTCTGCAATTACCGGCAACTGATAATCTTTCGTGGTAGCAAAATCTGGGAATTGCGACACTATTGTGGTTATAGACTTTTTTTATAGGAAAGAGGTGTGTACCCTGCTTCTTGGCATGCTTGGAAGATCGTATAGCTGGAGTCAACCTATCCAGACTTGTCAAGGAAGAGGAGATATATCGTGTTTTACCTTGACGGGTCTATCGTCAACAAAAATTTCGACAAGAGCCTTGTAAGCGTTACTCTTATGAAAAGCTGATGAGTTGTCTTAGAGAGAGGTCAAGAGTGAGCATCGCTTACAGTTTGAAACGCTGTGAGTCAGCTGGTTCTTTAGGAATGATCCGGCTTTCTTTATTAACATCGAATTTAATTTGTAGGAAATTTTTGCTTTAATGAATTTTTTCTTGAAATTTAGATCATATGGGACCTCGATCTTATAATAATCTTAATGGAGCTGATGGCCAACTGTCTAATCGTTCAATTTTATTATCATGAGAACCTTTTCCACCAGAATGTTGATAAAATTTGGTAGAAGAGATTTGTTTGAGTATAAGTACCCCAGTTAACTTCTATCTAAGAATCGTTAGAGAGGTAATCCGAAGTTTTACTTTCTTTCTGGAATTCGGAATTCAAAATAAATACGGAGTTTGCAAATTTTTTGTTCTTCTTTATGGTTTTCAAGCGCTGCTTGGATTGAGTTCTTGACGGAATTTTTCTACTGATCTAACAAATTGCAAACTGAAAGCTTGTTTTCTCATTTATGAATTTCGTAAATCTCTTTAATTTGCCTGTCCTCAAATAAAACAGATATCCAAGCTAACCAAACATACTCAAAGATGCGGTTGAAAGAACTTGCACGTTTCATGGTGCGAGATTATCGATCTCGAAATGTAGAAGTCGCTGATTGCTAAGAATATCTCAATTTTTGTTTCAGATTGTTGAGCCTCATAATTCGATGCTTTTTCTCTTTGAAAAAGCGCTGAAGATACCCAAAGAAGTACTTTCGTGGGATTGGAGGACCATGCAGCAAAGAAGACTCCAAGCAAGTCAGGTTTGGAAAATTTTAAAGCTGCACCGCCGCAGGCTTAACCATGAGCCAATTCAATATATATTAGGATCATGGAATTTCTATGGAAGCGAATTTCTCGTGCGCAAACCCGTATTGATTCCTCGTCCAGAGACTGAAAGACTAATTGAGTTTGTCCTAGAAAAGTGCGATAAAATATGAATCTTATATCTGAATCCCGAAAACATTCACTACACAATAGGTTCTGCAATAAGCAAGAGAAACTTACTGCGCTTGAAGTTGGAGTTGGCACAGGAATAATCAGCATCTCGCTGCTTAAAGTATTGTATTTACTATAATGTTCAAGAAATTTAACAATCATCTTCTAAGGAATACCCCCTGCTTTTCGTTGAAGGGATCGATGTCCTTGGAGAGTGCTTGAAACTTGCTGAACTCAACGCTGTTCGTATCCTTGGACCAGAATCAAAAGAGAGATTTGTTCTCGATGAAACGTCGGTTGAAAAATTTCATTTAGATTGCAAAAGCGGCAAAAAGTCAAGAAACTATGACTTTATAATATCAAATCCTCCTTACATTCCGTCGAAGAACATTGGGACACTAGATCTTCAAATCCGAAAGTATGAAAGCTGCTTAGCATTAGATGGTGGAGAAGACGGGCTAAAAATTATAAAGGAGATCCTTGACCTCGGATCTTTGTGCCTAAGAGCAAATGGATATATTTTCTTAGAAATCGATAGTAGTCACGGAGAGGATATTAAAACTCTCATGAAAAATTACTCCAATCTGAATTTAGAAGGTGTGATTAATGATTATTATGGTAGTATTCGTTATGCGATTATAAGGAAGAAATTATAAAAATATATAGTTATGCTTTCCTGTGTGTATTTGTTGGTATTTACATTCAAACTTTTCGATGTTCAGCTCTTGATACTATGTATTGTGATAATAGTTTGTATGTTTATGAATAACGTAATGTTCAAACTAAAAGGGAGAGGGGTAGGCTTTATATAAATATGAGCCTCAATTGTGTTCGAAACTCATACCAATTACTCTAAGAGAAGAGTTCTGAAATAATGATTGTCAAAGTAGCAAGCAGGCTTTGGAGTAACAACAACAAAATGTTACTCCTCTATTTTCATTCTTGGAAAAGAAGCGAATTCTAATCTTTAAATACATCGATACTACATATTCAACATTCTTAATTCATCATCTGGCATCGGAGGATCAAATTGTTTAAAGACATTTTTTCAATCACAACTTTGCCAAATAAAGACTTTGAAAAAACACGTACTATTAACCTTCCATCATAATTTGTTGAGTTGCTACTGATTCATGGCAATCGAGTCAAAGGTGGCTAACATTTCTCTGATACACTAAATCTGATATGTAGATGAGAATTTATATCATGAGAAAAACGAGTATGAGATCAAAGCTTCAACAATTCAATCAGAGATTACAACAAATGAACCTTGTCTTTTACTTCATACACTATTTTGTTAGTGAGTTTTATTCGTTCTTTGTATGAGAGTGGACAGCGTAGTCAACTGCTTGTCTCATGGCTTCATCTTTTGCAGCAGCGGTGATCTTATCAACCATTGGCTTAGAGCTCTCATACTTGTCTTTAGCAGCCTTTCCGAGGTTGTCCAAATGATGGTCAATATGCTTTTCATACTTGCGTAAAATTGGTTGGATGGCTTTGTGGTAAATGAGTCTTGCACCTTGAACTCTTGGATGATAGAGGAAGACGATGAAGATGAATTTGACCAAGTTGTGGAATGGGATAGAAGTGAAGATATAGCTGAGAACTCTGTCGAATACGTGAATCAAACTGAAGATCACCCAATAAGTTAGCCACTGAGTATCATCATCTTCTCCTGGGCTCTCAATTGCTTTGTAAGAAGCATAAGTAGGGTAGATAAAACCAGCCAGGAAAACGATCCAGGTAGCACCATATTCGAAAATGACCAAAAGTCCCAAAAGAACGAGAACACCTAATCCGATGTATGACGGCTTTACGTGCAATTTCTTGCCGATGTCTTGTGCAGGTGGATACTCATCCAGTGCCTTCAGATAGAGCTTTTCACAGATCTTATCAAGAAATTCTGCCATTTCTGAAAACGTAATTTTTTCAACTATTGAATTTTGTTTATTAATTTATGCGAACAGGATGACTATATAGTTAAATACATCATCAACGCATTCAATATTCATTTCTTGACATTCCAAGCTTCCAGCTCGGTCTCTATTGAGAGAGTGACCTCACTATCTATAAACTTCAAATTTGAAGGTAACGGCAGATTGAAACCTTCATACTGGTAGATGCGTTAGTTTATATATACGTGGAATTTTGTATAGTATGAATAGTAGTCCCACGTGAATATCATACATATATTTATAAAAGATTTCGTATTTACAATGACGCACTAAGCGCATATTTAAAAATTGAAAAATTCTGATTAGTCAACAAATAAGAGAATGTCTCTCTGATTCGCATAGTTGGATTAAATCAATAGCTGTTTTGTGCTAACTCTCAAAGAGTTTCTGCTATCAAAACAGTTTGTAACCAATCCCAAAGGAAGAATTCAATATCTAATCTGCCTTTATTAATTAGGAAACAATTGTATTAAAAGATTTCCAAAATAATCAACATCATATAGAGAAAGAGCATTTGGGATACATCTCTTGTATATAATGAGTTTATAAGACGTTAAGTTGTGCTAACAGAGATAAATTTGGATGCTTGCGTCGTTTGAGGTTAAATTAATCAAATAAATTTTTTGGCAAAGCTTTCTGAAGCCCAATAAAAAAAAGATGAAAATCAGATCGTTTCCGATTCTTGTCCCTGTTGTAAGTGTTTGTTCTAAATAACTAAATCTTCATAATTTTATGTTTGAAGGCAATCTTTTTCTTAAGTTTGGCTAACGCAATCACAACCGCGCTGCTCATTCTGGATGGGATTCCAATCTCTCTTTCTGATCTTTCTCATTTAAGTAAGTTGCACTGAAATTTCCAAGTCTGATTATTCAGTTCAATTGATAAAAAGTGGAAACCAAGCTAGTTTCGTTCTCTACCAACTTGTTTTCGTACTTTCACTCTGGAGCTATTTCAAAGCGATCTTTACTGACCCTGGATTCGTGAAAAATTTCCCGTACGTTCAAGTACAACTGCTTTTTACAGCGTGAATATTGAATGATCCGAAATTCCTCAACAGGACCCACAGGTGAAGTCTCTTATCGGCGAACAGAAGTATAAAGAATGCAATGTATGTGAAGGGAACCCTTGGAAGCCACCTCGAGCTCATCATTGTCGTCGTTGTGGTGCATGTGTCTTTCGCGTATGATATTGGATTTTATCCATATTAACTCTCATTCAGATGGATCATCATTGCTGTTGGATTTCAAATTGTGTTGGCGTGAGGAATCAAAAATATTTTATTCTATTTTTATTCTATACGCTCTGCTTCTGCATCATGTCACTCATTATCCAATTCTCTGAAGCACTCCACTTCTGGGCTACACTTCATTTCACATGGGAAACAATCTTCGAAGACATAGTAAGTATCGCATTATTTATTATGAGTAACAGAATTCAGATATCTAATTTGAACATAATTTCATTCACTGCCTCACTATACGTGACTTGCATGGCGGTCATTTTTGGGGTTTATAAATGGGAGATGCTCATACAACAGATAAATTCCATCTATATGAATCAAACCCAAGTAGAAAGCTTAAAGTTTGCTTATGGAAGACCTGTACTATTTCAATTCTAACTCTTCCAATAAACTCATCATTGGTTGTACCAAGGGACCATTTGTCAAGAATCTCGAGCAAGTTTTTGGTCGAAATCGATGGAGCTGGCTGCTGCCAATCCAGCCAAGATTGAAAAGCCATTCTTTTGAAAATTTGTATTATTACGCTCAATTAAATGATCCAAAGACAGGTATTCACTTTGAAAATATTATAACCTGACACATCTTATTTCAGAATTTATCGAAGATACTTTCGATAGCAATCCACTCCTTTCTCCTTATTATATCAGGTAGAAGCATGTAATTAGGATTTTAATGCTGTACCGTCTTGGCTCAGTTGAAAAGTTTTTGAACAAGCAGAAGCTTTCTCTTTTCAAAAATTCGGCGTGAGGAAATTTTAAAATTGATCTTGTAATTCGGTCCGCAAGAAGCCTTTTCCTGAAAAAAGGCTAAAACTTGAAATCAGACCGTAAGCAGGAAGAGCTAAGACGGTACTTTTAGTTTAGTGACATTTAATAGAATTTTATTTCCTTTATTGCCATTGTTATATATATATGAACGAAAGTCAAGATTGACAATTGTTTATTATTGAAAGAGTCTCTGTCTCAACTTTACATGCTACCGAGCTCTATGATCTTTTCAGTTTACTGAGCAGAAGTGTAGATTACTGAATAAAGAAAAATTTTTTCTGAATTCTGGACTCTTTTAGCAAAAAGATATTAGGAGATTATATTCAACCTTTCGATTAGGTTTATATCTTGCGACTGGATAGCATTTCTTAGCAGGTTTCAGATATATGAATGAAAACAATAGAAATAAATCATCATGGATGGAAAAAAATGAATTTCTTTCTCTTGAAATGGCATTTGTCACTATCAGATTTGACCATTATCACTCTGAATCTTCATCAATATCAATCTAGTCTTTTTTGTATTCTGGTACGAAATATTTGGGGGAATTTAATTAGCTTGATTTTTTTTGACTTAAAAATTACTTAGATGTCAGATATTGAGTTTGAACATGACTAATTAATAAGTAGAAAAATACACAAGCAACAAAACAATGATTATAATCTAAACTAGGTTCATTAACCATAAACTTAATCAAAACAATCAGAAGAAAACATACCATTATATCTTCCTGGTCCAGCGAGGCTTTCGTCTACAATCTTCATCCAGCTATTGTTCGGACTGACAGCAAACTCTTTTTCCACTTTGTTGACCAACAACTCACGGAAGCGTTCTCTTTTTTGGGCCAGATTTGGTAGTTCTACGGTCCCAGAGTTGCTTAGTTTAAGCACACCCTCGCGTGTGAGCTCATTAACAAAGCCAATTACTCTCTTGAGCCTTGAGCGGAGTTGTGCATTTACAATCTCAAACATATCTTTCAGCATAGTCTTCATTATTTGTCCCTTCTCGCGATTCGTTGCTTTTAGTACTGGCCCCGTATTGCATTCTATGAACCAAAGATTTAAGTCTTGATCAAGCATAAAATCGACTCCAAACAACTCCCATACATTTGGTCTTTTGGAATAGGCGTGCTTTGTCATTCGAATCAAGTGCTGCATCGCATGTGCGAAAGATGGACGGAGGTAAGTGTCAATCCAATCCAAGCTATCAATTCTCTTATGCTCAAGAAGATATTTTGCCAGACGGGTGTAATTCCACATTTGGAAATTCCTCAATTCTGTTTCGTTCATTCCGAGACGTTCTTGATGTGCTTTCTTTTTGAAGACTTTGTCAGATTGTGCTGTATTCGTCAAGTGCATCCCTTTTTCATTTGATTCGACGTTATACTTGAATAACGATACTCTTAAAAAGCCGTCATGGTAGTAAACAATCAAAGGATTTGTTGATGCAATCATCATGTACACTCTGAAATCGAATTTATGGCCATATACCAATAGTGGATTATGAAGGTATCGTTGTACCAAATAACCATGTCTGATCTGACCACAGGCGGTGCCGTTTTTATAAAGGTCTCTGAGAGAACTCTCCTCTTCTGCGTTCACGGGCTCAACTCCGTTTCCTCTGTGAACTCCGCTTGATACTTTTCGTATAAACACGATAACTTTTTTCTTCTTTTCTTCTTCATATTCCTTGGAATTTATATATTTGAACCAGCTTTCACACTGTGACCGTCGTGACAAAACCCAAGTCTCAGGGAAGAACTTATCTCCATTGAAGCAATGAGGTTTAAATTTATATTTTTCATCGTATGCCTGACCAGCAAGTGCCACTGAGTCTTTCCTAGTCAAAATACTTATACCAGGAATATGGTTATAATTCTGAGTAATGCACCCCATGTGAACTCCCAGCTGAAGAAAGGAAGTGATTTGGATTTTTGTGAAAATGTTGTTGAGCTGAGGACTTATTGGATTGTCTTCGCGCCGAGCAGATCGATAGTTCCATATAGGGTTCACTTCTTTTCCAATTGCTGGAATAACATCGGTTCGCACAAGTGATTTACGATGATAATCTGTCATGAATGTAAGGTTCGTAAAGAAGAAATCGGGGTCTTTGACCAAAGCTTGATGGGCTTTCAAACAGTATCCTGGATCACGACGGACGCTACACAGTTTTGAATAATCACGTTTTAAATTTGGGATTGGATCAAGCAATTGGAGAAGCTTTATTGCAACCTCAGGATTTTCAAACCTATATATGTTCTTCTTTTCTGGACTTTGATGAAGATCTCTCTGGATCTCAATTTTTTGATCAAAAATAGTGTATTTCCTCTTACTAACTTTAGCCCCAATTGCACTGAAAGCCACTAAGTTGAGAATGAAAATGAGAGTTATTATGGCTTTGCTACGTTCCATTCTTGCATATCACGTCTAAATTCTTTTACAATTTTTTGATAATAATGAAGGATCTTTTTTATATATGAAGTTGATCGAATATAGAATTAAGAATGAGAATACTTGTTGAAACAGTACAGGTTGAACCGTTAAAGAAGGTTATATGGAATTTTTCTTCTCCTCAGGCTTTTTCAATTAATTCCTTCCGATTACGAATATTCTAAATAGGTACTGAATTCAAATCAGTAGGCCTAAATATTGCATTCAGCTAACACAAATAATTTCTATTAAAGAGACTCATAATAATTTTACAAGGCTCCGAATTAAAATGAACTAAAAAACCAAGAAGGTTCTAATTTGAATGAAATGATTTTTCACTACTTCTTTGATCGAGTCAACGTTTGGAGTAACTAAGCCTGTGCGAAGTTGCAATTTATAATGATCCCTTGTAAAGTTTAAGAGTTAGATGGAAAATTTTTACGCATTACGAGATGCAGAAGTCATCTCCATTACCATAAGTAATCAACTTATCCCGACGAGTATCATTGCTCTCTCAGATAAAGGCAAAAACAAAAGAAGATTATTGGCTCTCGAAGTACTGATCGGTCTAACCGGTCTTGTAAATTCAAGACGATGTTTTTTTTTGTTTCTTCCTCGAAGCGAAAATCCAATGATACATCTCAACTTCTAGTTCGAGTGCTGATTCCCCTACAAAATGCTGAAAGAAATGAAGACATGAAATCCAACAACGTTTTACTGCTGAAACAAACAATAAATTTGTGTGTTCGAAATCTGAAAATTGTGAAAATTCTTTCATGGAAATGTATCTGACTTGAGAAAACTAAACTCGATGAAAAAATCTGATCAAAGGTCCAATTGGCGAGTCTGTTTATACCTAATAATAAGCCTTCTCGATGCCTTTCATCCTTCAAAATACAATAAATAATTATTTTCAAAACAAATGCCGTACTTGTCGGACTGGATCTACTAAACCAGGCGGTCATTTATAAGCCAGAATAGCTAGTTTTTGTTAATATTGTATTTATTCGCAATGAAAAATTGCCTTCATTCTTTGTATTGCAAAAACTCTGAGTTCGTCAGACATCACGAGCTGAAAAGAAGGCCAAAAAATGAGTTTATCACTGCTACTCCGATTTGGACCCTTTTTGGTCCGTCTCAATTCCTGTCGCTTTCATACTATTTCCACCCTTTATGTGTTTTCAGAATTTTTACTATAGAATTTAGGCTATTCATTCACAACGAATTTTATTCATTTTGAGGCACTCTAATGGCAAGGGTTTGTGTTTCTACTTTCGAATCAGAATCCCATACCCAAGCAGAGGCGGAATTGACGAGAACGTTTATATTCAAATTGAATTTAGATCACACATTATCATTATAATTGAAATGAATAACCATAAGCAAACAAACAGATAGATAGATAAATGTAATACAATACAATACAGTCTTATAGTTGTTGTTCTATAATCATGTAGATATTTTTTCAATCATTGTCTGTGGACTAGCGTCAAAACTCACCGGGTTAAGGCTAGTACTTTTGAATACTATCAGATGAGAAGATTGAGGTAAAACTGAGACACTGATTTCGTACTCTGGTAGCGGATCTGGTGAAAAAGGGACGCATTGTAATAGACTGTGGTCTTCTCGATTCTTAACACAAAAGTACTGGTGAATTACTTCTTTTTCTGAGGAATTTCTATAGTAAATAATCAGCAATCCTTTCAGCTTCGTGGTTATAATTCTTCTTATTGAGCGAGAATATCCTTCAACAATCAAAAAATTATCTGGTTGAGGATCCACGTTGAGTTGTTTGACAGCATAAGCAGCACAGAACTGCTCTAAGTAGTCATCATAGGTGCTTTTCGTAGGTTTCAACAGAGATATAGCCAGTGTCTCTGAAGAATAGCAAGAAAATAATGCTTCCTTGCGCTGTTTCTCACCCCAAAAACATTCAATTAACAGAATGTAGCTCCCTTCCTCGAATTCATATTCAAGATTGAGCTCTTGAACTGCGTCGAAATTTCCATCTACGCTATCATAAACCCTCCCATAAGGATCTAGCTTCCCAATTATTAAACGTATTAATCCATATGAGGAAGTGTTTGTGTTCGTGTTGTTTTCGTCATATTTTTGCCTTATTGAAAATATTGATTGTGTTGACTTCTTTGTGATTATTTTTACGAGTGTAACGTTGGAAGGTTCTGTTTTGAGGCTTACGGGATATTGTAGCTCAAACGATTGGTATTGTGGGTTATTAATTGCTCTAAAAAAGGTTAACTGGTTGTACTTTGCACAAAACTCAGAAAAAGGTATCCAATACGCATGTTCTAGTTCTTTTGGAGTGTCAGTGATAATATTATCGGCAGTTTTGTTGCTTGCGTCTTCAAGATCGAAGATCTTTTTTAGTTGTACCATCATTATTTTTTCACCATCAATGCCGGGCTGAAGTTTTGCATCCGTAATCAAAGAGGCTCTTTTGATTTTGCTTGATGGAGAAGCTATTTGGAAAGTCTTGGATTCTTCTTGGGTTGATTTTGGATTGTACTTGACATAAGCAGTGAAATTATCACTCACAAGTTTTTCAATCAATTGCCAAAGTAATGAAGAATCCTGAAAAACCCTGCTCATTGTATAGCAAGGGACTCCAACAAGCATCCTCAGCAGAACCAAATCATCTGCGAGAGTCTGTGCTTGATAACTTCCTAACAATTTGCTGACAGCCTTTTCAAGAAGAGGAACCCATACACTAGAATCGGTGTTCTGTGAGAATGCCAATCTATTTGTTCCCTTGATGAAAGGAACGTAATCATCGATTTGAAGGCTCTTCCATTCGCCTGAGCTCCATAGAGTAATGCTGAATAAACCTTGAGAATTTAATTCATTGGGATAAATTAATGGTCTTATGAGGCTTGGGTTCATTGACAGGGCTGTAGCACTTGTCAAATAACTCGGAGATACCACAAAGTTTGCTTCGACTCTTCCAATCTCAGTAATTTCGGGATGAATAACGCTTTTCGGACAGACCTCAGAGAGTCGTCTCCACTCAATTTTGTCCATGTATGGGAAATTCGAAGGATCATCACATAATGTACTTAAGGCGTCTTTAGAAAAGTCTTCATCAATAAATTTGGTCCCTTGCTTCGAGAGTCGAGTGTTTATTTCTGAGTATAACTGAAAAGATTCTGGAGTTGCATAAGGGTGATCGAAGAGATGGCCTTGATTTCCATTCAATGAAACTTGATATAAATCCAATTTATGATTGTCTTTCATTTGATCCAATGTTTTGTTGTCATCAAGGTCAATTGGTTCCAGCTCGAACAAATTCTCATCATGAGGTTGTATATTTTGAATCTCAGGCCTTCTACTTTTCTTCTGGTCCTGAAACTGAGAACGAGGTTTCATAATAAATTCAATGATGCTTTCGAAATGATCTTCGTGCATACTTAGAGTGGAGGAAAAACTCGGCTTGTTTGGATTTGCTTTGACAGGTTTAAATACAGGCTCATCATTTTTCGTTTCCCTCTGCTCGTTTTCATATATATCAGCATCATAATAGCCCGATTTATTTTGGGTTCCGTTGGATAAGATGCCTTTCATTAAGATTGCAGAAGGTAACGGTTGGTCTTTCGTGATCTTCTTCTCCTGTTGGGGCAATGATCGCGGTAGGATAACGGGATCTTTAGAATGATTATTGTCTGTTAATTCGATTTTTCTACCTTTAGATTCTGATTCAAAAGGTATCTTTTTCTCTTCTTCAGGATTGAATTCCGATTGTTTATTACTTTGCGAGAAATGGCTAGGTTTTTGGCCGAATTGTGCTCCAGCATCTTTGTGCAGCAAACTGTTATTCTTTCTCCCGCTCTTTTCGGCATCAATCTCCAGTTGAATATTATTAATATGAACCTCGATCGCGCTTCCAGAGCTTGGCTGTTCATGATCTGCAAGTTTTCCAGCTTTATGACCGACTTTATTAATTTCATCGAGATTATATTGGTGCTCTTTTGCAAAGAGTGAAATGAAATCATTAATCTCTCGTTCAGAAGCTGTATATTCAGTGAGCTCTTCAGGACGCATTATTTCAACCAAATCTCTGTATTGTTTAAGCTCCTCATAAGCCAAGACTCCAAAGTTTTTCACGATAGCAGAGACGAATTTCTTCCGTAGTTTTTCAGGGGGATTTTCTTTCAAACAGCACATCAAATTCACAGCATAAAGAATGTTCTCTAAGTGAACAGCCAAACTTTGTAAAGCACTAAAGTCTCCTTTAGACTCTTCGATTGTAGGGATGCAAACAGAAAGTAGGTATTTACTTGAATCGGCTCCTTTTGTCAGCTTTAACCGTAATTTCTCTTGACGGAGGATTTTTTCCAATGTACCACGCTCCTCTTCAAAATTTCTTCGCGTAAGACTGCTTGAAAACATGTTTTTCAACTTTTCTATCAGGACTGCAAGCTCTTCACTACATAATATGAGTCTTTTAGAGCAAGTTTTGCTTGCTACGCTAAGGACCGAAGTTATTTCTGCTACATTTACAGATGAAGGTTTCTTTTTCTTTGGTGTATTACAGACTGCTCCCATAGTGAGAAATCGAGATGGCTCAATAAAATTTGAAAACTTAACAAAATCAAAATTGCTACAGAAAGCAGAGTTTTGTCTTCTGATAGAGTTAGGAGTTGAAAAACGATCTAAACAAAGAAATTGAATTAAGGAAGGGGTTCCGGTCTATTTTGAAAATCTATTTGTATCCTTCTAAAATTATGACAAGATGCAAAATCTCGCAGTGTAGTCTTGTAGGAACGAAAATCTACTAGTAACCTCTAACAAAATTTCTCGAGCTGGGCGCAAAGCAGAGTCTAACTGTCTCTTCAGATGTTTAAAGTATTCTTGAATTTCAATCTTCGACTTGGAGGGGGAAAAATTGATTGCCTGTGATGGAAGGAAGGCAACATTTTGTTACTTCATTAAATATGCATTGTTTGTATAGTTCATTAATTTTCTAGATTTTGGGATTCTCGTTTGGGAAAAAAAATTGCTGGGCGGGCCATATCAATTTCAATTATATAAAAAGTTTATATTTTGAGTGTTGTTCGTGGCTAATGGATCTGTTTAAAGTTTATATATCATACTTATTTCAAATTGCAAATATGAGAGTGCCACAATAAAAAAGAGAACTCAATTGAATAATTAGCTAAAGACAATAATATACTACACAGTGTTGCCTAATTAACCGAAACCTTCTTAAATTTCTTTCTTTGAAATCCGTTGTCCGATAGATTCTGTTTCCACCTTTTGATTGTCATTATTCGGTTTATGCTTCTCCATATACTTCTGATATTCTTCTTTGGTAACAAATTTTCCTTTGATTCGTGGCTTGCTGCCAGCTACTTGACTTCTTCCTGAGAAATTACGGTTAAGAGGGTGATTTATCCTCCATTTCATAATCTTTTTCTTGTATCTCAAAATTTTAAGCATCCTCTCTGGCTGAGAATAAACCCCAGGAACTGATTTTGAAGTTCCACGGTCCTGACGTTCATCATCTTCATCATTAGTTCCTTTCGAACTCTGGGCTTTGGTTTCTACTAAAATGATTAGCCAAGAAGTCCCAATAAGAACTTACCGAGCAGTCCTAGAGAAGCGAGATCTGGTAGCGATATCGCGGTTAATGTGTCTTTATGTTTAAAAAATTGGTAAGGTTCTGATGATGATGATCTTTTTACCCTTGAATTTGCCGCTTCTTTCATTTTCTTTTCCCTCAAGAGTAAGATTTTCAAGCTGCGTGTTCAAACTTTGCGACTGGTTGAATATATTACCGGTACGTGTATTTGTCGAAGTACTGGGATCGAGCTCTTCATCGAGCGAAGTCAAAGAGGAGTTAAAGTTGTAAGATTTATGTTGGACAGTTTTCTTGGAGGATTCGGGAGCCTCTTTGGACTTCGTTGATGGGGTGGTAACGACCTTTTGTTTCCTCTGCTGCTCAGTCTCTATCGAAATGAGATCCGAATGGCTCGCAGGTTTGTTGCTTCGCTTCTGATTGCCATCCTTTTTCATGTCACTCATAATGCGCTGTTCTAGGTCAATAAACTTCTGAAGCTTGTCTTGCAGGCCATTCTGATATTTCGTATTTTCATTCTCGTCCTTATCAGTATCAGCTGGCATGCTGGTTGTAGAGGGCTTATTCATCCAGTTAAGCAATAGTTCAGGGAGAGAAATATTTTTTCCATAACTTCCATCTGAATTGTTTTGTGCTTGCTTTACTTCATCATTGGATTGATCTTGTGCGTTCTGTAGAGTGCTAAGCAGTTGTTGATTAGCGAGTGTACTAATCGCTCTCTCTTGAGGGTAATTCGAAAATCTTTTCATCTCCTCCTCACCGAAAGGTTGCTTTTTAGTGGTGTTCGGATGACGGAAACTCATGAAAAAATCAGCAAAGTTCTGAATAAAAGGTGCTGTGCTCTCTGAAATTGTCGCGCGACTCTTTTCAGCCTTTGATTGGTTAGACTCTTCATTCGTCGTGACTGAAGCTTGTCCTTTTAGGCTGCTAAGGGAACCTGTATTGTAGCGCTTGAACGCAGTACTGTTCGAAGAAAAATTCCTATTTGAAGCCTCTTTGCTCAGCATGGCGCTCTTAGGAATTTTCGACTCTAGTTCAATCTTATCGGCTTGTCCTGATGTTAGATAGAATCAGAAAAACAGCTTCTCTAGTTGAAAAATTCTTACCTTCGGTATAATACTTTTGAACTCTGAGGCTATTGGGCCCCGCAAGCTCATTTAACGAACTTTCGGCCTTAGAGAAGTCTCCTTTCTTACTTGAAATTGAGAACGCTAATAAAATAGAAATTGTGAGATTAAGAGGAAGCAGAAAATATTAAAAGATTGCCAAAGGTAAAAGGTTTACCTGAGTTCAGTTTATGACTTTGCATTACTCTGGACCTTATGTGTTTTTTCTTGAAGAAGGTGTAGGCAAACGAATGTATATTCTTATTTTTTGGATTAATAAATAAAGAAGCTTTGTTGTGGCATTCGAAATTTGACTCTGCAATTTTTGTAGCGTATTTATCTAAACCAGTTCAAATCGTGACAACTCCCGCCGAGTTAATTTATCAAACACTATAATAGATTTCTTTTTATCGAATAAATTTGAATTGTCTGCATCAGAATACTGATTTTCCAATTGAAAGAAGGCGGTCTATATAGTTTTAGGTGAGGAGCAAATTTGTTTATAAGGGCTTGACATATTGTATATGGCTTAACTTTGTAAAATTTCCCAAAATGAGGAGCAGAGAAAAAATTTTCTAGATTTGCACGCTCGCATTCCTTGTGAAGCCCTTGGTTTTCCTTTAAGAACACCTTTTAATTTTGATAAACCCGGAATAAATGAGGCTGAGCCCCAGAGTGGCTATAGAAGTCTTGAAGAAAAAGATCTTAAGAAAACGTTTCTCTGAAATATAGACAGATATTTCTCACGCGTTAACTAAACCAGGTTCTCGAAGAAAATAGAGGCTAAGAATGAGAAGAGCTTTCTTTTGTGATGGAAGAGCGTTAAAAAAACTTTCGTGTGTACAATATCAACGTGGATTTCTTGCTAATTTCTCATTACCCTTCAGAAAAACACTAATCTGAAACAAAAACCCGAGAAAACGCAGAGACGTAATGCTGCTTCTGACAATTCACTCATTTCAAACTCGAACCAATCAATATTGAGATACTCTCAATCAGCTTTGATACAATATACTGTTTTTGGAAATGACTGCTCATAGAGTGAAAATAATCTGTCTGAATAAGAGCAGCGATTAAATTACAAAAATAAACGTTAAATATTTCGAACTTTCATTTTTTTTTTTTAATTCCTCTACTTGAGATGAATGAAAATCTTTTCGTGAAAGAGGAAAAAAATCAAACGACTCTATCTACTGTTTTTAAAAGGAAAAAGGCTAATAATGTCCGGAGTTAAATCAAAATTCTTCTCCACTTTATCCATTCAAATGTGACTGATTTCATCATATTCTCAATGGATATTTTGCTCGCAGTTTCCATACATTTTATGCTTTTCGAAAGTTGCTACAAGTATGAACAAAACAAATGTGACTCAGATCGAACAAATAAACGTGTGAGTTATTATGTTTTATGACAAAAAAAATTACTATATTTTATTCATTGAAAACAAATGAATAAGGGTATTATTGATTTTAATGTTTTGCTTTATCTTTTCATGTTAAACTCTTTTCTCTTTTCCTCAAAAAATTCAATGATCTTATTTTTCAGTTCATTCTGAGGTTGTAGCATCTCTTTTGTCAGCGGCTGACGATTAAAAGGATCAGTTTGGTCAACCATAAGGTGCTTTAGGATTGTAGCTCGGTCTATAATAGTTCCAGAAGGTGGTAAAAGAACTGGATCCTTCATTACTGAGTTCATCAGGGGATCTAAAAATTCATCAGGGATTTCACCAACATTATTCATAAAGAGATCCTCCATCTGCTTCTCTTCTTCAAAAAGCTTCCACTTTTCCACTATGAGCTGGAGTGAATAAATCTCATCGCTGCTTATTTGATCTTCACGTAGCAGGAGCAGAATAGCCTCTTGGTATAGCTTGAGATCATAGCTTCGTTCATCATTGATGATTAATTTGAGCACCTCTGGGTTTTCTTGGTACTTCCTGAGAATCAAGCAGGTATACTTGAGCAATGTGGTTGGGTCAAACCGTAAACTCTTCAACTTAGTTAACTCAACAGAATTCGCTTTCTTACCCAGTATCTGTGCAACACAATAGTTCAGACTATAGAAAAGTTTTTCACAGAGCTCCTCTTGCAAAAAAGCTTCGCTATTCAGCTCAACCATAGCATGTAGAGTTTCGAAGAATGAATTAATAAATTTGATAGAGGCTTTGATAATCTGTCGACTTTGCTGACTGTTGTGTTGTTCCAGTTCAGGCCTATCAGAGAGGCCCAAGAGAATTAAATCCGGATCGCCTGCAGCAGCAGCGAGTAACTCCTGCTGTTCTATGCAGAGCCTTATCTTCTGAAGACTTTCATCTAGAAGAGTTGTAATGTCGAGCAACAGATTATTTAAGAATTTTGCGAGGGTGTTGTTATCTTTGATCACATTTGCTAGGTTTTTATTTATAGTAAGGTCGTTTTGCAACATCTTCTGAGCTCGATTTTGATTTAGAAGATGGCATACGCGGTAGCGATAGCTGTATTTCTCGAGATCATTAACTGAATTCATTTTCGTGAGCTGCCAGTAATACGCGAGCAGCTGATCGACCAAATTCTCAGCTATAAATTGGTTCTCAATAAGTATTGAAGCGAGCTTGTTAAGATCAGTGTTGTTTCGTTTCATTTTACGTGTCCTTTGCTGAACCTCTGGTGAAAGCAACTTATTTAAAAAATCAAGATATTCTGCTTTCAAATGGGGATTCGTTATCCACCCGCTTGTCCCAACTGCCAGCAGCATAAAGTTCGCCAGGATTTTTGAGGAGTTTAGCTGGGAAACGAAAGTGGATTCGTTGCAGTCGAGAATTAACTCAGAGTACTGGAAGATATTCTCAGCCCAATAACTTGGGAGCATGCCGATCGTCTGCTCATCATCAATGGCATGGGTTGATATTTCAGCTGTATTCTTGAGAAATTTGGCCTTACCGTTTTGATCGTTCAATTTTGTTTTCAAGGAAACTACGTTTTCGAATAAGCTATCGGGTGACTTCAAGGAACAGATAGAACATTGGTACTTGGAGGCAATCAGTAAGCAATCCACAAGAAGTAGGTTGTGCAATGAGTCCCACAGTTTTGAATCACCATAATGTACATCGTATGCATACTTTTTGGAGAGTTTTTTGAGAGAGAGTGGAGTTAGTAATGTTGACATTCCTCCTTTTTCGCTTTCAAATTTCTGAAGAAATTTTCTGAATGACTGAAATTGTGTGAGAACCAAGCGCAATGTGTGGTTTGCGAAAAAGATCAGTTCTGTGAGCAGAGTAAACCTCGATTTTTGACTTTTCGATTTCTTTGTCAATTCAATGGCAAGCTCAGGCCTTCTATGTGTATTTAATGAAGCGCATTTGATAAAACTTTCACGAATATTGCTCTTCTGAATATGTACAGTTTTTTCCTCCTCTTCATCGAGAATCTCATCATTCTTTTCTTCACCCTCACTGTCTCTTAGATTACTCTCATCCAAAACACATATTTTGTTGCTCTCTTGCCCCGTTTCTAATTCTTTTTCCAGAGGAATCTTCTGGGTTTCAACCACCTCTTGCGGGAGATATCGGTTGCTATTACCATTAAGAAGTGAAATTTGATCGAAAATTTTCCTCTCCTTCAAATAGAGTACATCGATTTTGTTGAGATTCTCTGGAATTTTCTCTGTATCCTCAAGAAAAGGTTTGCAGAATTTTAAGAGAAGCACAAGAAAGTTCATCATGAATCCATCACTGCTGGTAGATCGATTAGAACTGTACATCTTCTGCTTATCATTATTTAGCTCGACGACACGATAAAACCAATCACTCACTTTGCTCTTTCCGTCTTCACCATTCAGAACGATCATTTGCAGTGTTTCATACACCGCAGAAATGATACTCTTTATTTTTTCACGCAGTTGACTCACGGTTTTTACAGCTTGGTGCTGTGTGTCTACATCTGAGAAAAAGCTTATATAAGCAGCATTTTCTTCAGGAAGGCAGCTGATTGAAAGTGCGCTCCCAAGAATTGTTATTTTTTGAAAGCTCCCACCAGTCAATGTGGTTTCATTGCTATTGTTTTGTGGTAAAAAAAGTGGATGATTGCAAAAGAATGTCACAACCCTTGAATCTGTGGATAGGAGAAGCTTGAGCACTTCTAGTGCCTTTATAGTGGGTTTAATATTGTTGAGATTGCATGCAGAGGTATCTTTGAGGATTCGTTTAAAAACAGGAGTAAGTACTGTTGGATAGTCTTCCTCATTGATCTCTTCGAAGAATAGCTTTAAAAAAGTTTGGGAAATTCCACCTTTGAGAAGATCATAGAAAGCCGTGTGGACGATGGAATCCAAATCGAAAGGGTCTACCTCCTTTTCTAACTTGAAACTTGCGTCAAAAACTTCAGGAGAGACCAATAAATTCGTGAAATATGATAGAACAACCTGAGTTATCTCTTCCTTCATCCTTTCTGTGAATATGACGTTTGTTTGAATATGAGCGGTTCGAATGAAAACGCTATATAGATATTTTAGCTTGTCTTCAGGCTTCACAAAGTAACCACCTTGAGGAGATTCTATGATATGTTGAAGGATATCATCAAAATTTCTGATAGAGAAAGAAGTTGGTGTCTCTTGTTGGTGAAGTGATCTATATATCGGCTGTAATCTAGAAAACGAGAGAGAGGAGAACTGGAGTATATTTTCGATAAAAGCTCCTAAAATTTGGTCCTTCGTGTATCCTTTTTTCTTGAATTCAGCCAAGTTAGCTAGCTGCGGGATTATCTCCAATGGCTGGTACGCTTTTATCGGCGTTGTGCTCTTGCGCGTTTCTGGATAATCAAAACTAACACTGGGATATCTATCCATTTTCGCGCCCTGAGTTTGATCCGAATGATTGTTGTTGTTAGAAATGTTTATCCCCATTACAATGAAGCCGTCAGTAAACTGCTGTAGTTCACGAAGTTTTTCTTTTCTTTATTTGCGAATAATTAATCACTTTTATTCGATTTAATTTTACATCTGCCTCATAAAACCCTTTAATTTTTTTATTAAACGCTATTATCTTTATCATGCTTTGATTGACGAGTCTAGTCGACTGGATTCTCTCTGAAATTAGTGGTTTCAAATTTTAAACTGGAAAGCAGTCAATCTGAGATTTACTTTCGGTTCCATGCTATTAAAGTTCAGGCAAAATCTCCTATTTTTTTGATCCAAACTGGGTGGCTCTGCAATTTAAGACAGATATTATTTATTTACTTATATCAGTTTCTTTTATTTCGCATTTGGCAATGGAGGTAAAACGACTTTCCTTCGTATCTTAGCCTGTTTTAGGATGCAGTGAAGAGCTTTGTCTCCACTACTTTCAAATACAACTTCAAATCCCCTCATGCAAGGAAGATTCGCTTGCCGGAGCTTGACAGAGACCTTTTCAAAGATAAAACCAAGACTCCAACCAATAGCGAGCTGATGATGCCTAAAAAAAGAGGCCTCACACTTCCAAGTCCTCTGAAAGATACAATGACGAGTCCGTCCCATTACAGCACTATTCAGCAAGGGAATCTCAGGAAATGGATTAGGTAAAAGATATTGTCCAGTGGATATTGATGTGAGCCTTCAACCAAAGAGATAACAATGTTGAAAAAATCGTTGGTCGGAACTCTCAGATCATTGATCCAAGAAAAGATGAAGATGATGTAAATCATTGCACCTTTTTTACCCCCGTGAGTTGAATACGTGTATATATTAGCTGCATCTCGATGAGAGGAAAGAAGTCTCTCTTGCGTTGACTAACCTAAGGAAAAAATATAATGAAGTGAGAGAGGCAGTGACGAAAAAAGAAGCGGAAATCAACTCTATGAGGGTAAATCGCAAAACAGAAAAAAATGTTTGACAAATAGTTTTATAGGAGATGATCGAGAAAATGAAAGAAGAAGCTGTACTAATTGATTCGAAAGTTGATACATTTAAGACGCAGCACGTGGAACTTCAAAAAGAGTATAAGCACCAGAAAAAAAAACATGAAGAAGCTGAATTGATGAAAGATTCATATGAACACATGTACGACAGAATGAGGGTATTTTCATTTCATTTTGACGAAAGAAGTGATGTTCGTTCTTTCTTAGCATGATAAGCTTGTATACCAGACTAAAGCAACACAGGTTGAGGAGTTGCTTGAGTATCGAAACCATGAACTGGATGCTGTTGTCGATCAGGCCAAGAAAGCTGAACAGGCTCAAGTTCAATCGAAGAGCTATTTGAACGCTCTTATCTCAAGCGTTGAACTCGAGAAGAAAAAGCGTGAGGAAAGTCTCGTCATCTTCAAGAACGCCATAAAAAACCGGCAAGACGCTGAACGACAAAGGTTTGCGTTATGATCTGCTCTTGGACTAAATTTCAATAAAAAAAAGGGAGGAGCGAATTAAAAGAACCCAACAAATTGCAGAGACAGCTGCCCAAGAGCAGGGATCAAGCAATGAGGTGAGAAATCTTACAAGCTAATGGAACATTAAATGGAGCTAAAAACACAATTTCTTTAGAAAAAATGGAGAAAACTGATGCTAGTCCACAAATTTTTAAATCAGTTCTTAAAAGATAAGATGGAGAGAGAAATGAGCAAATATCGTGCCGTTGAACAAGCATACCAAAAAATTAAAGCTCAGACGGTAAGGCTTCCCGTCTTTATACTAGAAGTACATAATCATCCAATTGATAGGGTATATCGGATGCTCGAGAGATTGTGAGCAGATTCGTGAACCGGGAGCAAACTTATAGCGAACTTCTCATTTCAATAGCAGATTACGAGAGAAAGATTGACTCGCATAAGAAAGAAAATGAAGAACTTAACTCAAAAATAGCTGCGCTCAAAGCGAAACTAATGCAGCCAATAATGGGCAAAACGATGATTGGAACCTTGATGATCAAAGAAGATATTCAAGAGGTTGACCCTAATTCACAGGAAGGTCTAATAATAAAAATAAATAGATGGAGAAAGAACTACAAGCAACGACGCAACACTACAAAAACTATAGACTAGTGAACGATAAGCTCTATTCTTGGTCCGTCAAGATGCTTAAAAGATTTGATAAGGTAACATTTTTCATTCACATTAAAAGTGAATCACTATAACCTGTCACTCATGAATAGCTTGAAAACAGATATGGAAATAATTACTATGAACAATACAAAAGAGATAATGTAGTCGAGCCTTTCGCAATCGTAATTGAGAAATGCAAGGAATACCTCAACAACATACCACCAGAGGTTATACATTGATATTTTGATAGAGCTCTAACTTTTACTTTCCACTCTCCTCCAGGAAGCTGAACGACTTTTAGAAGAAATAGAGAGAACTAAAATTACTGATGAGATCCGAGATGAAGAATATATACAAAAGAACAACCGCGTGAAGCCTACCTCGAATCTAACGCACGCAGCGACCCAAGAGCAGCCAATCATAGAAAGGAGGGATACCCACGAAACCCTAAGCACAAATCGAAGCACATCGAACTTTGGCAGCCCAGACAGAATCCAAGAGCAACAAGACGCTGAAGAGGACGAAAGTATGCTTTCATCTTTTATTAACTTTCTAAGATGAATTCTCTAGTCGACTTCGAAGAAGAAACAGCTGAAATAGAGAAGATCAGAAAAAACTTAAAGCACCTCCGAAAGGACCAATAACTTAGACTATGACAGTAATTTCTTCTCTTCTTATTTATTTCAATCGGCAGGAATATTTGACTGATTGACAAATATTGATTTGAGCCTAAGCATAGTAGCCGAGAGCATTTCATATTGGAGGTTAAGAATATTCATAGACAGGTCTGAAACAATTTACTCGTTCTTCTTGATCATTTGAATGATTTGAACTATACACACCCACATTAAACAATATCAAATATCATCCAATCTTGCTATTCGACGTTATTGATTTGTTGGAATCAAGGAATAATAAACAACTCAATCAAAAAAGGTGGTTTCAAAAGTTGAGTCTAGTTGTTGCTAGTATGTCAGATTAAGGTCACCATATTGCTTATTAATGTAGTCAATCAGACTTCTTTTAGTTTTATCGAGGTCATCATTGACGAGCTTAGTACTGAATAACTCATTCTCTGCTCCAACTTTTAGTTCCACTTCAGCTCCTTTTATTCTCTTTTCGATTTGAGCTTCGTTCTCAGTGCCTCTGTAAAAACGATGTTTTACAATGTCTCCAAAAAGAAATGAAATTACCTCTCTGTTAGTCGCTTCTTCAATTCTTCAATTGAAGGTGGTTCAATGAAGAGGTAGTTGCATTTGTAGCCAGATTTGCTCACTTTCTGCGCTCCAACTACATCGATTTCTAAAATACATATCTTCTTCTGGTCTCGAATCTCTTTGACCTGCTCTTGATGTGTACCTGATCCGGTATTAGATAATCTACTCAAGCATTTTTTTGCATACCATAAAGATTTCCATGGACTTCACAGTACTCCAAGAACGAGTTTTTTGCCACTTCCTAAAATAATATAAAGGTGAGATTGCTAGAGGTTTTCACTTGCTTACTTCATAGAAATATTCTTTATTTACAAAGAAGTATTCTCTTCCATGTTCTTCACCAGCACGAGGTTGACGAGTTGTATAGCTGATGCTCAATGCGAATCTATCTGGGTATTTTGAAAGCAAATATTTAACCAACGTTCCCTATATCAACCCTTATTGTGGACGAAAAATGGAATTGTCCTTTACCTTTCCAACACCTGATGGTCCGACGATAATCAGGGGATCATACAAGGGAGATTCGTCCTTTTGGTCGGAAAATTTGAAATAGTCTTGAGCAAACTTGTATATGTTATCAGGCTGCTTCAACACAACGGAAGAAAGAAAGTCGTTGAGGAATTTTTTCACTTCAGGGTGTTTTGTTAAGTATTCGAGATGCTCGGCTTTAATATCGCTTGTAATCTGCTCGTAGTAAGTTTTGAGCTCTGGTTCCATCTGTTTTGACTCCTTTTGAAATGCCAAGATTAGAATTGTAAGGCTTTTGTATTTCAGAATAAAATTATCGCTTTATGTTTGCTTCTTGAGCAATCAGAACTAAATCCCGAATTTGCATTCTTTTACTTCACATGGGTACATGCTCTATTTTCAGAGCCTAAACAAATACATAAGACCTTGGAGGAAAAATTCAACTGATTATTGATAATTTTCATTTGGAACAGAGAAGGATGCTCGCGGACAAAATTGCCAATTCTTCAATTGATCGAAAGCAAAATGTATAAATAATACCCTTTCAACAGCAAGGCCTCATAACAATTCCCTGCGATTGACTCCAAGAGATGATTTGGTTCGAAATGTAGATATTTTTTCCAGCTTTGAGCTAATGCTTTGCTTTTGTCGATTTATTAGTATTCTAAGAAGAGAGGTGGATGATAGGGCATTGAGCATCATTGCCTTTGTTCTTTGATAATGTTCTGGGCTACAAAAGTTGTTTGCTCATCTTTTTTCTACTGAAAGAAGACTCAGCCGAAGCAAATTACCGAATGAAGCATTCTCTGAGTCAACTGAACAGTGACAAATAAACTAGTTTAACGAATACAATGATTAATACAATCCTTGGCATTTTGATGAAAGCTTGTCTAATTTTTTCCAATTGTTATTGTGTTGACTTCAAGGATAGGCTTTCTGGAGTAAAACAATATCGGACGAAAAATTAATAAATTTAACAATCATTGATATCACCTTTATTTATTTTTCATGAGGTACGACGAAAGAAAATTTGGTCACTTCGATGATGAGGCTCCTATTTCGAAACGTCCTACCTTAGATGATAACCTAAGTTCTACAATTACATTGATATAGATAGGTTGAGAGTCTCAAGCCCCTCTCCAAAAAATCTTTACTATCACACCTCTTCTCATTTGTTTGCTCAATTGGCTGCTCTTTGCCTTACTATGAGGAAGTTAAATTCTATTGGCATTGCTTAGGAAAACTCTCAATGTCGAGGAGTTTCGCAAGGCATCGGTAGATGCTGAAAGCATGCAAGAAGTTGTTCAGTCAGATTCAATCTATTCTATAATAGCCTTGAATCTTGACACAAAAGAATGCCCACACAGACATGAATTACTTAATTTTGGAATTTGGACTGGAACTAAACGTAGCTGTTGTTCACCAATCGAAGGGATCGGACACCAAATAGAGATTGTAGGAAAGGCCTGAATCTGCGTCAGGATTTCTGTATTTCTCAAAACCGAAGTTGTCCATTCCATAAAGTCAATTCTAGTTCTGAAATGCAGCTGTCTATGACCAAAGGGAGGAAATGATATGAGTCTGAGAATTGATCAAGCTATGATATGATGCCTTTCAAATTCTGTCACAGTTGAGTGGAAATCTGTAGTCTCTCTTGATAGCAAAGACAAAGACACCGTTAATTTTATAATTGCGGGCCTTTCTTCCAGATTGGTGTTAGGAGAATGGATAAGCTGTATTTGGGGGTAGTCTCAATAGTAATGTCACTGATTAGCTCTATTATTTGGAAGCAATCTGATTCTCTGCAGTTCCTAGAATTCAGGTTGGCAATGATTGCTTCTAAAGTATCTATCTGTGTAATTTTCGACTTTAGACTATCATTCAATGAGCTAAAATGAGGAGATTTGAAATGTGGACAGCGAACTTTATTCAGTGCTCACTTGTGTTGAAAGATAATCAAGGCTCACCTTTAGATGGGGATTAAATTTATTCTAGCCGTCGTCAACATAACTTGTATTGTAACTATTATCTACCGGTATTACACTTTTGCTCAAAAGAAGCTCAACAAAGAGCTTGAATTGACCACAAAGGATTCTTCATCGTATCTAGGTGGGCAGGGAAACCCAGAACTCTAGCAAAGTATGCGCATATAAATAAAACTGAAGATATTTTTCTTGTTATTGAAGATTTTATATTAATATTAATCATTTGTCAAATAGCGCACAAGAAAAATACTATTTTCATTCATGAGCTAACTACCTTTCCAAAGTTTCCAATATGAATCAGATTTCTTAGAAGGATTGGTTTCATCAACCGTGTTTATCAGCGATCCAACTTTTTCAGCCATGTTTTGATGGAGAGCAACAAGCTTTTTGTATTCATTTAGCAGCTCTTGAGTTTCAGCAATAGTGAGTTTTTTGAGATCTGCGTTATAAAATTTCGCCTCTTTAGACTCGTATCCTACAAACTGTTTGAGCTCATCGACATGTTTCAGTATCAGTTTCTCTGCCGCCTGATTGCTGCTGTCCTTATCCGACAAACCATCTGTTTTAGATTCAGTATTATCTTTAGTGCCGCCATTCTCTAGATGTGGCTTTGCAGGCTCTTTAGATTCTTCTTTTTCAGAATTCAATAGTCCTTGATTATAAAGCTTCTCGTATTCTTCTGGTGTTATTTTTAGCTTTGAGGCATTCAGAGTTTCAATAAATTCGATTGCAGTGCGGTAAGCTTTATAATATTCGTCTTCCATTCCTTTCAAACGACTCAGAGAGCGAAAATCTCTAATTTTTTGTCATAATTAGATTTCAATACTATTTTTCATGGGGAAAAAATGTACCTGATAAAGGCTAAGTTTGAATACACATGTTGCGGCTTAGCTCTGATGATTGTGTAAATTAACGCTCGTAAAAATTCGTCTGCACCACTCGGTTTATCTTGGTTCTTCTGAGCATGTGAGATCATTCCTAGAGACTGGTTAGTTTAGCAATACGCGCCACGTAGTTACCACTGACAATCTTACAGCAGTTGATGATCGATATAACTTTATCTCTCGGCGTTTTATATTTATCAATTTTTTGGATCTCTAAGGAGGATTTCAATGAAAAAGACGAGTTTTAGTAATGCTTACGAGCAAAAGCATGTTCCATCGTTTTTGCCAGCAAAAGATCCTCGTTGAGTTCCAAATGCGCCGGCTGGATAAACTGGAATATTCTCAATAATTTATCGATTTTCGTATCCCTTTCTTGAGGATAACTCAGCATTATTCTGTTAAAAAGCTGCATTCAAAACATATATTCATTCATGATAGTACTGGTCATAGAGAGTCTTTGTAAGAATAGCTTCAATTGCTTCCCCATTATTGTTTACATTTTCAGAATTTTCTTTCCACAAAAGTTGGCACTCTTCTTCAAAACTTTCTCTAAAACTGCCAATATCTTTTGGCCAGTCAGGTTCATCAAGCAAATTCGATTGTATATCTTTGATAAAGCTATGAATTAATTCATCAAGATGCTTATAAGGAAGGATTGCTTATAATATTTTACTTGTATAGCTTGGTTTTGAGATTGGCACTTTCTTTTTGGTTCAATTTATCCAAGAAGTGCTGATATAATTCATTCTTAGCTGTTTTTTCTGTGGTAGGTTTTGGTTTTTCTTGCATTGTGCTTCTGAGATTCAGAATTCCGTGATTTATTGTTCTATATAAATAAACTTTCACAACATACTCTAAGAACGATATGAGTATTTTCAAGATAGACATTCCAGCCTTGCATATTTTGTCGTCCAAAACACTCTATTGTCAGCACAAAAGTACAGAAAAATCTTCGGTTTAATCATGACGGGAAAAAAACTCAATATTTTTTGATTTTCCTCCAATTTCAACAGTTTTTTTTTGGTAATAAAGATGGGCAACAAAGAAAAATTTATTGCATATTTTTTATTTTTCCACACTATAGAGTCGAAAGCAAATAATTTGTAGATCACTCATAACTTGGTTTATTTTGACAAACTTACCTAGTCGACTGATTATTTAAATGGAGAGAATATTCCTAGCTGCATATTAAAGCCGGTTACAAACACCTCTTAAACACATACATGAAGTTTCTGCATTGTTCGAAAACCCTCCTTCCAATTTTCAAGTTCATGAAAAAGTTCTCAGTTTTGCAGTTATCAAAATATTGGCGCCAATTTCAAGCCAACTTAAATATTGTAATATGAAGATTATATTTAGCTTTCGTTCAGATCGTTGCAGAATATCAACTGCCATTCAAAAATGCAATTTCATTGTTAATTCTAAAATAGGTCTCTGGGTTATCAGCATCATAATATTTACTGTTTGAGAATTGATCCGATTTCATTTAAAACAAAAATTTATATGTTTTCTTCTCTATTATATCAGAAATTGAATTTAAAAAATCATCTGATAAAAACACACTCTCTATGCAGCACAAAGCAAAAAATGCAGATAGTCGGGCTTCTCCTGAAACTCACATATTCTCCAATCAGAGGAAGATGCCTCAAGGAGAGATGCTAAGGGAACTCCAATTCCAGAGTGATGAAAGCGATGAATTAATTGATAATTCCAATTGTTCTCGCAGTTTCTCATATGAGCTCAACTCAGCAACCTCGGCCCGCAAATCAGGAGGTTTGAGAGATCTTAGAGCATCTTCAACAGACAAAGATTCTCTTCAAACAGAGGAAAAATTAAACCGTGCTCGTAAAGTAGAGCAGCTTCGAACTATGTTGTATCAATCGTTGGGAGTCCGACAGAAGGAATGTGAGGAGAAAAATGAGGTCGAGCGCAGAAGATTCGCAGAAAAACAGAAAAAGATGAACAGTTACAGAGATAGATTCAATCAAAGTACGAGTGTGAGTCAGGACAGAGATCCACTCCGCAGGCATCAAATGTCTTACACACGTACACAAATACGAACTGAAAGGTCAGATAGAGGGCATTATGCTCCCTCCAGAAGTTATGGAAATCTTGAAAGCTTTTCATTTCAAAACAAATTAGCAGCCCAAGGAATCCCGAGTCAGATACTATTTTCGGCACGAACACCAACAGCTTCAACACAAGATAATCGCTTTAAAGAATCGAATGGATACTTTGAATCAAGAGAAAGAAAATATGGTGAGACCGCCTATCATAATACTAACGAAAAAGCTCTCAAGAGTCAATTCATCGTGGATTGTGGCAGAACAAGTGGACCACAAACTTGCAGAGTGAGAACTCAACAACTTACAACCGACTTTAGTAGACTTCATACAAGACAGGCCTATTTGCTCTCCACAGAAACAGACTTTCACCCCGGAATAATAAAGCACACAAACTCTCAGTCACTCACGGGAGAAGAGCCATCTCTCGAAGAATTATACTCTCCCGTTTCAAAAATGGCACAACCAAATAAATTGCTCAAAGAACAACATTACAATTACAGAGCCGAGCCAGAGATACAAGATGTTGCTCCCAGGTCGCAAATATTATCCTTTCCTACAAGCCAAACTCTGACTTTGCCTTCAGAGCAAAATAGACAAAGCCAGCAAAACGCTCGACAGGCTCATACAGGAATCTTTCGATCGATCGGATCACACATTGAGCATTCAACCCAGAACAAGCAAATGATCTCAGAATTTCTTGTCAGCCCTGGAATATCCAATGTTCAACAGAGAAATGTGATAACCCAGCGTAGACAAGATGATGATGATATCTTTGAATCTCCTTTGCAAAGTGCAAGAAATAAGCAACAGCCATCAGAAAATCCACTGAATAAGCTCTCCTTTTTGCCTACTAGCCTGGAAAAGCAAACTAGTGTCTCCCCCAATTTTTTCGAGAATTCCAACAATCATCGGTTTGAACGAAAGCCAGGCAGCGGTCATTTTCATGACTTCGATATTGGAAGCAATAGAGATGAAAATCAACACAACCGAGAACAGCTTAATACTGTGAAAAGCAATCTTGCCGTCAACGCTCTCCAGCAACACAAAGAGAACGAAGTGGAGAATATTCTGCTTGAGTCTGAAATCCAAGTTCAGACTCCAGCAGAATTGGCAGATGAGCAGCTGAGCAAACATTCTGATTTATTTAGTGCGGAAAAGCAGACCGAATATGAAGACATGGCTGGAGAACTTGCAAAACTTCGAGAACTCGAGCAGACGTTAAAACAAAAAGATTTTACTGTTCTTGATCTGAAAGTCCAGGTGAGCGAACTCCAAGATCAACTCGAAGGGTTTCAGAGAGAAAAGGATAAACCAATACTCTACAGTCAATTGGTTCAAGAAGAGCCTCGAGAAAAACTAAGGGCTTTGTTCCATGCGATAACTTCCGCGACACAACAAATCAACTCGGACAGAACCGATTCAAAAGCAACCCTCATTCAAATTCGAAAAATAAAAGACGATTTAGTCAAATCACGTTTAGATTTGCAAGCCTCCTCAGAAACATCATCTGAACACAAAAAACGAAACGAAAATTATCTTAGCAAGAACAAAGCACAACATAATTCAACAGCAAATTCAACAAAAATTGAATCCCTTACAGCCACCTACAAATATTTAGAGCACATGCAGAATTGTAGCCAACCCATGTTAGGATTTCACCAAAATTTAGACTCATTACAGAGAGAATTACCAAGCGGTATATTAGATGGTATGTCTCTGGAATCAGGTGTCGGTCAACGAGTCGAATCTAAAGGATTGCAAACTGTATTGATGAGTTCACAAAAAGCAAAGTTCCTTATAAGAGCAGCATGGTTGGCAATATTTGCTTATAGGAAAATAAAGAAGCTGCCAAAAGTATCATATTGCAACCAATTAGAGAGACTGCTTGAGCTTGTTGTAAAAGCAGATGAGAAAGAAAGCAATCTAGCACCTCGAAAGCTTTCATTAGAGGTGCTACAGCTGAAAACTGAGAGCATCGCCGAGAAGATCAAAACTTTTAACCTTGTAACAAGAAGCCATTCGAATACATCAACAGCATCAAAAAATACTGAAACTTTGAATCAATCAAAAGGTATGTATTCTGAGCTCATTGGCAAAGCAGCTGCCTCAAGGACACAACAAGTTAAAGGATCGAATGAATGCTCTGAAAGTGCCCAGCTTGCAAAGAGAGCAGTGAGGGCGCTTCAAGAAATCGCAGAAACTTCAAAACGAATTCATGAGTCCAATCAAAGTGTCGTTGAAGAGCTTGTGAGTTCGTTGAGAGGGTCCTGGGATATCTTATCGATAGCATCTGAGGTACTGACAGCTGAATCACTAAAAGCATTAAAAGATGAAGCTAAATTCGACCCCGAAAGTAATAAGAAGGCAAATAATTCGCTTATACTCGTAAAAAATAATATCAAATACATTGAAATGAGCTTTAAGCAGCTCACTTCAGATTATATGTCGCTAATAAATCACTCTTTGAGAGCAATGGAGCATTTCCAGACAAATACAAATCAAAAAGGGCCTTTGATGCAGACGAACAATGAATATGAAATCAGAACTCGTTCCTCTGTGAGTTCAAAATTGGGTCACCAAATTCAACTCGATGAACCTAACTGTCGGCTGACAACAGACACCAGACATCTGAAGTTGCAAAATCGATTATTAGAAGCGAAAGACGTATCTTATAGTGCTGATCCTTATGATCTTTTGGACACAAATCCTAGTACAGAACGAACGGAGAATTTGGATATCACGGCTGATAGCTTTGGACGATACAGTAGCATTTGGAAAAACGACGAAGTAGGCTCTGAGAGCGCTAAGAATACAGTGGTAAAAGAAAGATGGGCTCATTCTTTGCCTGGAAAGGAAGGACTTAATTTCTCTCAAGGTTGGAAACCTTCAGTGTCTTTGTCTTTGAATATGCAAGAATACTCAAAATATTCAAAAGATCAGTGTGATTCGTCTCATTCTCGAGTAACCATAACAGAGGACAAGAAGAACTAAAAAGCCCGACATGAATTTTAGAAAAAGCCATCACTGAATAAAATGGCCCGAGGAACAGTTAACTGGATTTAAATCTGCAATTATAACTCGATGTCTTTCCTCAGATCATAGGTCACGAGGATTGCCGCTATTAAGATAAATTTTGAACCCCCCTTTTTTAATTATTATTCTTTGAAAGAGAGATTTGCATATCCACTCTGAATCATTTTTCCTAATTTGTGACCTCAGCTTATACTATTTAACTATATATATATTAGTGTTCTTGTTAGACTAACAAGAACCTAATTGGATTTGCTTTGCCTCCTTGGTGTATATTTTATATAATTTTTTGATAAATCTATATTTTATATAAATTGATTGTTCTCAAAGAAGAGCCTCTCGCTTGAGAAATGATAGATATAGTATCAACTTAAACGAGATGAATAAGAATTGTACTACCGAAAAAATACATTAAAAGTAAATAAGCAATGATTATAGTTTGAGTGACTAGCGTTTCTAACAGCTGTTTTGGGCTGAGAGTATTCAAAGTGTAAGTGAAAGAAGATAAACAGCCAATTTCTCGATAATTGTAATAAACTGTGATCATCATTAATAGCATATGTAAGATTGCGAAGAGAGAGTTTTTTTCCTGAAAATCATGTGTAGTAGTAGATTCTACCTAATCCTTTCAGTCAAAAAAAAAGGGGGTTTGCATTTAGGTATGCAAGCCCTATTTTTTGTTCAACAATCAAATCCGCGCATCTAGAAGAACCCAGAATTTAAGAATCAGGCCAATCACCAATTTGCGCCCCTAAATGATTCATGTTGATTGGCTTCGATAAGTTAGCGATTATATTATTCTATTCTTTACCTCCAATAATTCAGCTCTTGACAAAACAAACGTTCTCTTTTTTTCTACTTCCCAATGTTAATCCCCCATTTCAGTGTTCCCAAATTCTTATTTCATTAAAAGATCAAATAAATATCAATTAGAGTTTTGGGAAATATTGAGCGCACTATTCGAATTTTTTATGAGGCTATGTTGCTTATGATTGAGACCCTGATATAGCAATACTCTGTAGCCTACTCATATTCGATAGAGTTGGATCAAATTAATTATGGACCAATAATCCATTTTAAAAAGTATGAGCCATTGACTTAAAAATCTTTGTCGATTTGATGACGAAAAATTATAAAGGTTTCTCAAAACGCTTATGTTTTCCTTCAAAATATTTATTCTGCTCTATCGAGTATGCTGGCGTCTTCACTTATCAAATCATTATCTTTTACAGATTTTGTTTTCGCGTCAATGTCCTTCCAGACTCTACAAGTATTATCTTTCGCGAAGCTCACGAGGATATCTCCTTCGTAATTAAATCTCGCCATGATCAATTCACTCGCATGCTCGCTCAGGGTCGCCATTTCCCGATAATTTTCAGCATCCCACAGCCTAATTTTAGTTTCAGATAGAGTGTATATCTTTGTCCCAGCAGCGTTCCAACCTGCCGCGATGACTTCACTCGAATGCCCTCCAAGTAATCCCAGAATCGCTCCAGATCTTACACTTACAACCTTAGCTGTTCCATCTGCTGATGCTGTTACAAATCGATCTCCAGAAGGACTGAATTCAGCTGTAATAACTTCTCCACTATGCCCTTTGATATGATCTAGTATCTTCCCAGTCTTTGCATCCCATAAAATCGCTGATTTATCGACTGAGCCGGTCAGATAAAACTCCCCGATAAAATCTATTTGAGCACAAGAAACTTCTCTTTTATGCTTCTTGAGCGTATGTATGCACTTCCCACTGCGGATGTCCCAAACCTTTGCCGTCTTATCCCAAGACGCCGTGATCAGCTTCTTTCCATCGTGATCATAGTTTAAATCTACCACGTCGAGTGCATGCTCGGAAAATTTTTGCAGACACTCACCAGTTTCGACATCCCAAAGTCTTGCTGTATGGTCTATGGATGCTGTAGCTAGGTCGGACCCATTAACATTAAACTCCATTCGAACTACTTCCATCTCATGACCTATTAGTTTTTGTAGCACTGTGCCTGTATTCGCATCCCAAATTCTCGCTGTCTTATCGAAAGAAAATGTGCCGATCAAGTGAGAGTAAGGCTTATTGAACGTAACTCCGTAAACAACGTTTGAATGCCCCTCGAAGCACATGAGCTCTTTTCCAGTATTCAAATCAAACATCTTAGCCGTGCGATCGTAAGAAGATGTTATGATTCTTGTACCATACTTGTCTATCTCTCCAGATGTAATTGGAAGTAGGTGTGCCTCAATCGTTGAGTACAAAGAAAAATTTTGGGGTTTCATTGCTGCTCTGACCTTCTTTTGTAACGTAGACAATAAATATTTCAGCTGAGGCCGTCGTAGTTTTGAAGGTCCTCGGTCCAGAAGAGGCTCTTCAAGGATGATTTCTGACGCAAGAAAATCAAGATCGGTTTCACGGTTAAGATTGAGCAAATCGATTGATTTATGGTAAATGCTCGCGTTTTCATCCTCATATTCGATTATGATACCTGGAGGATAGTATCTAAGTAAATATCTTGTCAGCTTTATTTTCATGGAATCTAGCACTAATTTGCACTCTCTTTTTTGGCAGCTGTTTGATTTTTATTTGAGAAATGATGGAGCACTTATTCTGCTAATATATAGATATATAATTTTTTTAAAACATGTTAAATAAATATATTGAGGAAGGATATTCAAATTTTTCCATGACAATTATTTTGAACAAGAAATTCTCACTTACAGTAAAAACCCTTTTCCATTCTGAAATATTCACTCTGTGAATACATGAATTCGTCTTAACAATTCTTGAACTTGTCTATCAACTTTCAAAATGGCAAATAGGAAAAAACCGCAAAAATATATATGCAAAATGCTGCAAGGAATATTGCAAGAGAATACATCTTATTGGAAATTTGTGCGGAATTAACATTACAATTGGCACAATTTCATATGGAGGTTCCTCATTTCGTTCCTAAATTTATGCATTTGAGAAAAGTAAATGTCTACTGAGGAACAGGATCCAACATAAAGTCCAGGCAAGCTTAATGATCTGGAAGTCTAGAAAAGAAAAAGGTTTTTTGCACTGACAGAAACCCTTACTTTTTCGAAGCTTCACCAAGTCTCAGTATAAGTATTATGTCCTTTGAAAATGAAACAAAGATAAGCGAGACAGTCAGTGCACGGATCCTGATATTTCATTTCGACGTTGCCTCGAATGGATTCAAATATGAATTTCTATTCTGTGTGGTCGAAGAAGGCTCGCGATACAGCACCATAAGTAACGAATAATTTTTTTTTTTGAAAAGAAACAGAATATTAAAAGGGGTAACAAAAACGAATTATCATGATTTGCAGTGCGAATTTCTTTCTTTTTTTTGAAATATTCATTCATTTTTTAAATACGTTTAACCATTGGCTCATAAAAAATTTCATTATTATCATACTCTTTTAAAGTGTTACACCGGTTCCTTCATATTTTCTTCAGCTGGTGGAAGTCCAAACCCAAAATTCGCACTTTGGTATGGCACTGTATCATCTACTACTTAATAAAACAAACGAAAACTGAATTTCTTGTTGACTAAATTGCATTTTGTAAGATATAAATTTCATAAAAAGCCGTCCAATTTGATACAAAGCTGCCCAATCCAAGAAAAAAAACTATAATTTAACCTTGTAACAATAATTAACATTGGAGTTTATAATTTTAGTTCCCTATACTCGCAGTTATTTGAACCCTCATATTTTAAAGGATTAATTACTTAATTACTTTTCCAGTTCACAGCACACTAAATTCGAGGGCTGAAAATTTGAGGAGAAGTTTGTTTAATTTCATCTTCGAAGGTCAATAAAACGACACCAACTTCTTTTCATTTCATAATAGTAAGATTTTCAGAAAAGATACTCAAATATACCCAATAATTCGATCTATATATGCAACGAGATAATTAGTTCAAATTGATGACGTTTTATAATGATATGTGTGCCATTTCTTTCAATGTTCTCAGAAGTGATTTATCTTTTATATGATAGTTCTTATTTGATATTCTCACTCCTCGATGGATTTGATTTTGCAGCATTAGAAGCTTCGCCGCAACCTTCTTACAATATCGCATCTCTTTCAGGAAATATGCTTCAATGCTTCGGAGATCGAATGTTTTTTGAGCTCCGAGCAAAATTCCAGCCGCAACATCCATGTCTTCAGTTGTGCAAAATAGGGAAATATCCTCATTTTTCAGTGATAATACTTTAGATTTAGTTAGTCCCTTTCCTTTTGTTGATATCAGCTTTTCTAAAACAATCTCATTAACTTTCTGTCTTATATACTGAGCCGCTTCCTCTTTATCAAATGGGTTTTTGAACTCCTTGGAATATCTGCTTCTCTCAATATCTCTTGAATGATAGAGACTTTGATAGCAGAGCGTAATCACTTGCTCTGTAGTAGTAATCCCTAGTGCTTGGATATCAAGTTCGATTGGAATCGCTCTCTCTGAATCAATAGAGAAGAAGGCTGAAAACCATTTGAGTAGGCCTTTCATGATCGGATTTAGTTTCTGTTCCGCCTCTTCCATAATTTTTTTGGTTTGGGATCCAACTAAAGAGCAGCTAGGTCCTGACATGCTCAATTCGAGAGAAAACCTTTGAAGTAATTCTCGAAATACTTTGGTGTCTGTTTTAGGTAGTACTTTTATAGTTTTGGGCTTCCTCTTTTCGCTTGTTGGGACATTTTTCAAATTATTCCACTGCTTCTCTGTTCCCATTTCTTTCTTGATCACTTTAAGAGGAACATCTTTCGTGCATTCACTCATCTCAAGGAGCCGCAGCTCACTGTGATCAAGTGCTTCAGGCTTAACTTCCATCAGAAACCTAAGAAAGCCCATCTTCCATTTAAGCGCATGGTGATGAAATGAATTTTGCGTTATTTTGGATTCTTCAGACATTATTTTGTTCTTCTCTTCATTGTATTTTCCCAAGATAAATGAAGAGTATTTCTCTAGCTTCTCTGAATTAAGCCCGAAGAGTTTTAAGAAAGATTTATTGATCTTTTTTTGAGAAAAGTGAGGCTGATTCCGACGGAGCTCTTCTTCGATTAGTAGCGGAAACAGCTTGAGGGTGTCTTTCATATTCAGCAATTTTACCACTCCAGATTCTGCGAATATAAGGATGTAAGCTAGGAACAATCGGATATCTGGAATGAATTTTCTAGTTCGAAACTTTGGATCACTGAGAATATTCACGTATGCTTGGAAAAATGAGCTCTTCGACTGTTCCATAACACCATTACTTCTTTTGAATTCCTCAATTGCAGTGCCGCAGCTCTTTATTATCAACCGTTTGGCTTTTTCAAACCTGTCGAAATTGCTCTTGTCCCATCTCAATATTAACTGCTTTAGTAAAAAGGCTGGAATAGCAATGAGGTCTTGTAAATGCTCAGGGCTTTTGACAGTTACATAATCCTCGCGTCCAGCCACTGAATCGGCTAGGATATTTGCTGGGTCGACCAAATTAGGGATCAATTTGTTAAACAGGTAAATTCCAGAAAATCTTTTCCATTTATTATCCTCGAGGAGAAATTCGGTCAAATCGGCAAAGTTGTTGAAGAAATGGGTTCCTTGATGCTGTTCCAAAGTCCTCATAAATTCGTTTTCACCGATAAATTCAATATCTATATTGAAGCTCCTACTATCTTGATCTCTGTGAATGGGCTTTGATTCAAAGGTTGTGAAGTCGCATATTAATAGTATATCTTTGATCGGACTCAAGATGCTTTGATCCAACGTAGGCTGAGCTACTGAAACGCTTAATAGTCCAAATTTACTGTCCTGATAGGGAGTATTCCTCTGAGAAAATTCGATGGCAGTATTGTGGCACTCTATATCCATAGTTAACATTTTTTGATTTCAATTATTAGATATTAGAGGATAAAAATTTGTGATTAAATAGTCATAGAGATATCCTATTATATAATGCCTGATTGAAGAGGATCAGAAAATCCTATTATAATATTTTCAAAGTGGTGTATGTCGCAGGTAAAAACAAACATCTTTTTCAAGTGAAGTTTTATTCTTCTTGATTCTTCTCAGAAATTATCATTACACAGGTCTAAGAATGAAAGAACGACAGCAATTTTCAACAGTCTCAGTCTGGAATCCGTGATTTTATTATTTATGAATAATCATTCCTGAAAAAAGCCTATTTTATTAAATGATACTTCTGAGCGTATTATTTCGCGCAACTTATCAGGTAATTACAAATTTAATAATTAACCAAAATCAAATTTTTGTTTATGAATCGTAACTTACAATAGAGACTAAACAAGATAGACAACTTACTTAAAAATAAACGAATTGTTGAAATCTTGCTGACTCAATGCCTAAACCCTCCTAAGTCTGTCGAAATTTACACCTCTGTAATATAAATATACACCCTTTTTCTAATGTTAGCGCTTCACGGGCCACAATAATGCAGACATACAGTATAAAATTCGAAATGAAGTTAACAAGCATACTCCTTTTTCAATTTTTTTTTTGGCTTATCTTGCCTTAAAATATCTTATCGTTGTTTCTTGTCTTAAAATATATACGTTGCTTGCCACACTGTATTTTTATTTATTTTGAATTTTATTCGTCGCTGTTCAGTTGACTCAGAGAACAAGCATACTCCTGAATCTTCAAGAAGTACAAATTATTTACCGTTTCTTCTGAGGGGCCCAAAATTTTTCAATGTTCATAGCTGGGGCCTCAGCCATGAGACTGAAGCAAACCGCCAGAATATACGATGCAGTAGCAAAACCGAAAGCATTCACAATCGAGTTGATATTTCCAATAAACCAGGCCTGTTCCAGATTCCAGTAGTACCACACTTGCAGCTGTGGGTGTATTAGATAGGCTCCAAAAGTCAATCTTGTAAGAGGTGACCAGAACCCAGCTCCTAAGACTGCTCGCAGCAATCTTCCCCAGCCCATCATTGTCGGCATCAGCAGAAGAATCCATCCAAAAACCCAAATTGATCTTTGGCTTGCCAAGAAAGCGGACTTTGTGAGTCTACTCCAGTTCTGGGCTTCGCCATTGTTCACTGGATGGTGGATGAAAATGGACCAAATGATGATAGCTATTCCGATCAGGTACGTCAAATATCGTAAAATACAATTTTTCCAGAGTTTGTAAAGTGTCTTAGCAAATGCATGCTCACCAAGACTCTCGTCTTTGTACTCTGAAAGTAAAAGACCTGTAATCACTCCAAGACCATACGGAGCAAATCGGTAGTAGGGCTTGACATAAAACTTGAAATATTCTTCCATATGTTCGAGGATCCAAGGTAAGTCAGGAGCCCAATTATTAGCATAAGCAGCTACAAACCAAAGCAAGATAGATCCGAAGCTAAGGGTCAAAGCGACAATCCAACCTGCCCTGCGGTTCTTATAATAGATAATCACCAATATGGGAAGCAATAAGAAACACTGCATGTCTACTGCCAAGTACCAGCTGTACCCAAAACAAGCAGAAGTCTTGCCAACTGGCAAGAAATTATTTAAGAAGATGATATTTGACCACCAGGTATCATTGCAATCAGAGTCCACAATATCTTTATAGTTATAACCACCAACACCGATAATAAACTGTGGCAAAATTTTCCATCCAAACAACACTAGCAAGAGATACAAAGGAACTATGCGATAGATCCGATGGATCCAAACTTGGATGAAGCTAAGTTTCCCTTGTCTGCCACGAATTTCCTTGAGCATCAAATAAGCACCCAAAAATCCACCCAAGAAAAGGAATGAATCAACTGCAAGAGGAATAGCTACAAAGACTTGATTTCGGAGTCTCTGTATAAAAACCAACCACTCATCTAAATTTAAGATAGGAGCACGAAGGTGATAGTAGTAAGTGTGTCCCAATATAACCCAAAGCATGGTGAGTACTCGAAATCCGTTTAAGCACTCAGTTGAAGCATGTTCGTCAGTGATTTTGCTAATCGTAAGAAGTTTTTTTCCATTTGTGTAGAAAGAAAAACATTTGCAAAAGTTTATAAAATTAAAACGAGGCTTTGCAGGCGGCATAGTTTCAGGAGCTCTTACTCCCTCAGTGGATGTCTTTTCATCCGATTTTGAAGAAAGGAAATTATCAGCTTCAAAATCTGTTGAAGTATCGAGGTTGATCTGTGTCGATTTGGAAGAGGCAGTCGGAAGTTTACTGAATTCTATCGTACTAACCGCAGTTGAGCGCTGTGGGCTTTGACGGTAGGCCGAAGACTTTGGAGGTATCTCTTTACTATCGTAGTAAGAACCCAATGCACCGAGCACGATTATTGTTCCCATAATTATAAGAGCTAAATGTGTGTAAGTGTCAGGTTGAACCTTGTCTTCTTCTGCCTGCGGATCAGCGAATACAATATCAAATTGATCCTCTTGTAAGTTGGAAGCATTGGCAATCATTGGTTTTAGTGATGCCTCTTGCTGCTGATAGTCTTTAGTTGTACATATTGAAGGGCTACAGAATCCAATCAGTGCTCGGTCCGTACCCTTCCTTAGTTTGATCATGAATAGCAGGTATGTAAATCCAGATTGCCTTCTGCAAGCAAATGGATCTCCATAATCATTCAGCTTCTTACCAGAAGCCAAGAGAGGCTGAATATAATTTCGAGGATGAAGCAAGAGATCATCTACGAAATTGGAGCATGCGGTTGAATTCGTCGAATTGAACTTGAGCCATGGGAACAATAGATTTCGAATATCTGTAATATTTGGGAGGTCTTTCAGTCCTAATTGAGAAAGAGCGTCAATTGGTAATTGAGGTATTTGAGCAGTTATGAGCGGGAAGAAAGCAACGCATAAGAAGCTCAATAATAGCACACTATTCTTTTTGTTCAAGAATGGAATGCACATGTCTTAAGATTTTTGTTTGCAATTAAAATCTCAATGGGGGCAGATAGGAAAAAAAAGTAAATGTTTAAGTTCAGAGAAAAAAATTCAATTGAAGGAGCTTTTTCTAGTTACGGAGTCGAGCGCTCCAAACTTTTTCTTGCTGATGAACAGAACTTATTGTGTTGAAAGTGAAAAGCAAGTAGCGGGTTCTTTCGCATTCAAATATCATGAGGGTGTTGAACCTCCTCAGCACAATATATGTCTCGATGTTGGCTTTCAATTGAATTGCTGAGTGTTTTTCATAACATGCTCTGGCAAAATGGTGAAAAGTGTGGCTCCTAGGAAAACTAATTAATGTCGTGAATCTATGAGTAAATATTAGTTTTCTTCATTTAACTTTGAGGTTGAGGCGGCTAATATTAAATCTTTTGAGATATCATTTACGATAATTTTTCACTATTATTTTAGATAGTTCTCAAACTATTAAAGGGAGACCAGACTAACTATCTATCTAATGCTTCGATTCTTTGCCCGCTTCCTGTGGTCTTCTAGGAGGCATCCAGAATTTCTCGAGGTTCATTGAAGGTGATTCTGCCAAAAGGCTGAAGCAAGCGGATAATGTGTAGGAGATTGTAACAAATGCGGCACAGTTCAAAAACGAGTTAATGTTACTGATGAACCAGGCTTGCTCGAGATTCCAGTAGTACCAAAGTTGGAGTTGAGGATGAACGAAGTAAGCACCGAAAGTCAAGCGAGCGAGTGGGGACCAGAAGTTAGCTCCAAGAATTCCTCGAAGGATAGTTCCCCAGCCCATCATAGCTGGCATGAGGATGAGCATCCATCCTAATGACCAGATAGATCTGTGAGTAGCCAAATAGATTGATCGTTTGAATTGGCTCCAGTTTACAACATCACCATTGTTGACAGGGTAGTTGACGAAGATCGCCCATAGAATAATCATAATGCCAGCAATGTAGGTAAGATATCTCATCAGACGACTTCTCCAAAATCTGTAGACTTTCTTGGCAAATATGTTTTCAGGGAGAGTATCATCTTTGAATTCTGAGACTACGAGACCGCAGATAACGCCCACACCATAAGGACCATATCTATAGTAAGGCTTCGAGTAGAAATCAAAAAATGTATCCTCATGTTGTAGAACCCATGGAAGGTCAGGAGACCATTCACCAACAAAAGCAGAGATGAACCAAGCGATGACTGAGCCGAAGAATAATGTGAGCGCCATGATCCATCCGAGTCTACGATTCTTGTAATAAATTACAAGCATGATTGGTAGAGTGACGAAGCATTGCATGTCAGCAGCGAGATACCAGGTGTATCCGAAACACGAGGAGATTTTTCCTACAGGAAGGAAATTGTTTAAGAAGATAAGGTTTGACCACCAAGTGTCATGACAGTCATAGTCGGTAGTTTCTTTATAGTTGAATCCACCTGCTCCAACCACAAACAATGGAAGTATTTTCCAGCCGAAGAGGATGATGAGGAAGTACATTGGAACGATACGATAGTATCGATGGAACATGACCTTAAAGAAATTAAGTCTTCCTTTTCTTTTCTTGATTTCTTTCACCATAAGATATGCTCCCAAGAAGCCTCCCATACAAAGGAAAGAATCCACGGACAGCGGGCAAGAGACGAAAAGTTGGTTTCTAAACTTTGCTAAGAAGACCAACCATTCGCTGAGATTCAGATTTGGCGATCTCAAATGATAAAAATAAGTGTGTCCCAGAATGACCCAGCACATGGTGAGAACACGGAAACCGTTTAAGCATTCAGTGGAGGCGTTCTCATCAGTAATTTTGGAGGTAGAAAACAGTTTTTTCGCGTTACCATAGAATGAGAAACATTTGCAAATTGTCGAGAAGTTGCACCGAGGTCTGCCTGAAGATGAATGTCTCTTCTGAGTGAGAAGCTTCTGGTCCATTTGAGGCTTGTCACCCATTTGCAAATAGCTGCTAATTGATGCGTTCTCCGGATCAGCTGGGTTAATGTCGATCTCCGTCGATCGAGTAGAAACCGAGCCGTCGCCACCTCCTACTGATGAGTGAGCTCTATTCTTCCTTGCAGCGGCTGCTTCTGCTTGCAAATCATAGCAGGAGCCGATCGTTCCCAAAAGGATGATTGTTGCAATGACTCCGATCGTGACATATGTGCCAGTGTCAGGATGTATCTTGTTTGTTTCAACAACAGGGTCGTAGAACTTAACTTCGAAGTTACTCTCGTTCAATCCTGCTACTTTTGCGATTGTTGGCTTGATCGCAGGTTCTTGTGATTGATAGTGTTCAATCGAGCATGTTTTAGGGCCACAAAGCCCGATGAGTGTTCGTTGAGTAGAGTAGATGGATTTCATCATCATCAGGGTGTAAGTGAAGTTCTCAAGGCGACTGCAGGCGAGGACATCGCCATAGTCATTGATTTTCTTGCCAGTGGCCATAAAAGGTTCAACGTATTTTTTAGGATTTTCAAAGAGTTCATCAATGAATTGAGCGCACTCCGAAGCATTTACGCCGGGTTTCAACCAAGGCAAATAAGCATCTCTGACTTCCTTAAGAGTTGGTAGATCATTCATATCAAGCTTCGGGATCTGATTTAAAGGAAAACCTTGACCATACGCCAGAGGCATAACGAGCAAAGCTCCGAAGAGCAGCAGCAGAGTTAATCGCTTTTGACAAGCGAAGAAATAGTTCATTTCTGATTTTAGTATGCTGATTTTTTGCAGCGTTCAAATAATTTTTTAATCAACTCAGCAAGTTGCCGATCCCAAAAAGGACTTTATTTAAAATTTGCAGCGCTGAAACTTGTTTATTCAAAGCGTATCAGAGTGTGCAAGTCCAAGATATAAGTTCAGTATTAATCCCAATCACGATATCATTACGGAATTCAATCCCATCGACATTATCAGAGTTACGTCGATTGAGTCATTTAAGCTAATCGATTGCGAAATTATTAACAGTTAATTTTAGGATTCTAAGGAAAATTTTAGTCGCAGCACTATCCAGAATATCTTTGAAAACAGAAATGAAACCAACCCTGATGAGAGCCTTCGCAGTGGCAATCCTTTTAAATGTAAATCCTCTTCTTCGTCTCTTATCTAAGGCATTGATAGCTGGTGCTGTTTGCTTCGGCAGCTGATGAGATTAGAGAAATCGAGAGAACAGCAAGAGAAATTAGAGACAACTCCTCAGAAATTATTAGCGTTAAACCAGAATACAACAACTTCGGATGGAAACTTGAGACCAAGCAAGGAGCTACCACCATCCACTTAAAAGAAGATTCTGAGAATAATCTACTCTGGTTCCGTGCCGAAACACTTGTTCATGGAAGCCCTCGCCCAATTGCTGATATGATCAATGCCCCTGAGACCAGAAAGAAATTTGATAAAAGCCTCCAGAATGTTAAAATTATCAATAATATCTCTGGATCCAACGAGAGAGAAGTGTTGAGATTCGCTGTTGATACTTACAAGGTTTCTTCAGATGCAAAACTGAGAGAGTTCGTGTATTTCTCAAAGACTATTAAATACGAAGGAGGTATAGTTACTATTGCAAATGGACACTATCACAGTCCCAGCGTTGCTGAGAATCCAAATGCTGTAAGAGGAAGAATCATGCAAACATTCTGGGAAATAAGGCCAATCGGTAAGGACCAGGCTAACGTATTATTCATGGGTGCTTTCGATGCTGGTCTCTCGCCAAGTGAAAACAAGGAAGCTATCCTCAAAGATTTTGCTTCTGTAGTTGAAAATCTTAGGAAATATTTATCAGGAAATGCTAGTGAGTTGTAACCTTATATATTGCAAGCGTGAGCCTCATTCTTTATAAAATATCATAGAACATAAAAAATCCTGGCCACAAAAAGAGTAATGAATTAGGAGAAAATAATTGAGAACTCTGATTTTCATTCAGCCAACATTGAATCAACGATGTGGAATGATGAAAAATTGCAATATTGACTAGCAATAATAAATCTTTTCACAAAAATATTAAGCTAAAAGGATTTATTACATTTATTTGCCTGGGGGTGCATATGCAGAGGATGACAATACTTGGAGATTCAGTTTTTGTCTCCAAATTTCCTGATGCTTCAAAGATGCAGAAATGCAATAGATTCATCTCATAAAAATACTTTTTTGTGTAATTAATTTGAAACATTTGCTTACATTTGGCAATAAAAGCGTAAAGTATCTTTATCTGGACCATGGTAGAAAAGCTATCTGAGGATAATTGGATGCCCTTAGAAGCTAACCCAGAAGTGATAAATGAGTTCATCGCGAAAATGGGGTTTGAGACAATCTTCTACAGGTTTTACGATATACTCTCTTTCGACGAGATGGGTCTTGCCGCAATTCCACAGCCTGTACAAGCAATTGTGTTCCTCTTTGATGATACGGAGGTACAGGAAAAGCATCGAGAAGAGCAAGAGGCTAAGCTTAAAGCCTCAGGACAATATATTGATAAAGACCTCTTTTTCATGACACAATATGCAGAAAATGCATGTGGAACAATCGCTGTTTTTCATTCTCTGGTCAATCTTTATAACAAAACTCAATCTTTTGTCACCAAAGGTTCCTATCTTGATAGGTTTATTGCCGAAACATCCAAATTATCGCCAGATGAGAGAGGGAAATATTTCGAAGAAGATGATAATCTCAAAGAAGAACATAAAAAGGCGGCTAAGGAAGGACAGTCAAAGCAAGAGGAAATGCCTACTGCTCATTTTGTTTGCTTTATTCAATTTAATGGCCATCTTTATGAGCTTGATGGTGTGAAATTTGCGCCAATAAACCACGGCGAATGTTCAGAAGACGAATTTTTGTCCAAAGCTTTCAAAGTAATTAAAGAATTTACTGAGCGAGATCCAGACCAGATCAAATTCACGGCATTAGCTCTTGCCCCCGACGATGGGAGCATGTTTGATTAATTTTATGAATTGAGCACAAGCTTATATCTAGTTAGTATTGCAAAATCAATCGTATAGTCATGGCTATAAATTGACTTTATTCCTAAAGTCTAACAATCTAGTATCAAACCAATTATTGACATACCTGTTTGTTTCTTGAGATTTATATGTTAAGTTATTTTACTATTATTGTTAGAGAGCTTATCTACCATTCTGTAAAATAAACGTAGAATTGCGGAAGAAGTAATTAAAAATGCGAACACTCAATGTGTAGATATTCGAAGCTACTGCTTTGAGAAATCCACTGATTAAAGAGAAAAACATCGGCCATGTCAATAATCGATCTTGCTCAAAGAGTTCGTTATAGGGAAAATTCCTAAGAAAGACTTGCAATGAATTGTCTGCATTAGAATAAAGAGGGAAATAGGTTCTTCCAATCATTAGCATAATCACGAGAAAATTCCTTCTAACAGAATTCCCAGAGGGTATATTACAGGAAAAAATCAGATTATAGCCCAAATAAGTAACTGAATAGAATAGTTCCCAATGATAGAAAATTTCTCATCAGAATATTTGAGAACAAGGCCTCCTGCATTAAAACACTAAAATAATTTCTTCGAGTCTTACTTTGATATCCGTATTGATAATAACACACACAGGGAATATTCTACTTAAAATATCAACTAATAGCTGGTATCGAACGAAATTATTTGCCTTCGTAGTATGAAATAGAAATGTCATCCTTTAATACCTCACAACTCTATGACGTAATCTAATCAGTGAAATGTGTAATATCATATCTCTTATCGTAAAACGATAATTTAGAAAAGTTTTTAAGAAGGAATCGATCGAACTTTCTGATCGTCGTTGTGTTCCCTGTGTTCTTAAAGAACAACAGAACTGTTCTAAAGAAAGCATATTTCTTTTAATCCCAGCCCGGCTCTTCAATTAAAATAATGCGTCAATTCATCGACTATTCTTTTGTTATTTTATTCTAAAGCTTAGCGATAGAGACAGAACGGTTCTAAATGTTCTTTATGATCTCATAGAAAATTGTAGCAATTTTCCTGTGACATCATCATTCTACGGAATTCATAGAACTGCTCTGTGGAACTGAAATTAGATTGAAAAAGTTTAAATAACTCCAATCTTTCACAGCAGAGAGCCATATTTCTTCAGATGCAAGACTCGCACTTCTTTTTGCGATTTTCGATCAATTATATCTGTCAGTATGGATACTCCGTTTATGTTTTGGGTGACCATCAACAATTGGGAGCTTGGAATCCAAAACGAGCTTTGAGATTAGGATGGAATAGCGTAAGATATTAGAAAAAAAATAATAGCTAACATAGCTTCTTCATCAGAATGATAATTGGAGCCTCGACTTTGTGTTGACCACTTCCACACCATGTCCAAAGTACATTCAGTACAAATACATCATTGGGCCAACGGATGGTTTGTCCGAAGAGAATATTGTCTGGGAAGAGGGACTGAACAGAGTGATCAATCTGTTTAATGTTGTCAATAACAGCTACCATGCATGTAACTCTCAATTTTGAAATGCCTTTTTTAGATTATTATTCTAGACGACACATGGGGTTATCGCCGTGTGAGACTCACACTAACAGACATCTTTACTAAGAACAAGCACATTAAACAATATCAACCAGTTGTCAGCGGAAAAATATTAGACATTCTTGGCGTGAGAGGACCGCTAGTAATGGATCTGCAGCAAATGAGGGTGATCACTAAAAAACGATCGGAGAAAGATGAAGCAAGATGGACAACTACATTTCTCCTTCATCATAGCGTCTCTCAGTTCGAGTACAGATATGTGATACTCGATCGAAATACAAAAAAATGCATTCTGAACAGAAAAGTCACCAAGCGATTCATCAATCCGCTTTTTTCTGGGCTGGCTACTTTTAATTTAACAACCAGCTACCAGGTTCTCGGGGGAAATGTTTCTAAGATCGATCATGTGTCCTACGAAGATTTTCTCTACAACAAAGTGCTACATAATGTGTTTGTAGGTAAGTAAAACCATGATGATTATTTTGATTAATTCTATTATACTACAGGGAGCGCTCTCAACAGTGAATATGAAGTTGAGCTTCTGCAAAAGGAAGGGGTTACACACGTGTTGAATGTACAAACAGTAGCAGATATCGTTCAAAACTGTAAAGATCACAACACTATCATTGGATACTTGCGAGAGAACAAAATTGGATATACACATATCCCAATAGAAGAAAAAAACACAAAAAATTTAATAAAAGGCTGTCGCAATGCCTGTGATGTTCTCAAAGATCTCCTTGATAATTCCAAGGTAAACTAAAGAGGAATGCCCTCATACTCACCGATCTGTTTTCATAGGTTGTTTATTTACACTGCACTTATGGAGTATTGAGAAGTGTTCATACTCTTTTAAGCTATCTGGTCATCCATAAGAAAGCCACTGCAGCTCAAGCTATCGAAATTGTAAAGCAGAGAAGAAAAGTAGCTCTGCCTTCTAAAGGTAATCGAAATTTTTGTTGAGCGTTGCTGACTCACAATATAGGTCTGCTAAGCGAAATAGTCAAGAGTGAAATTAAGAAACCTCATCGGGCAACTTCAGCTGTGAATTTATCTGCATTGCTCAATCCAAAATGCGAAAGAACCATTTCAGTGTTTTGATTCCCCTTAGGCGTCCAGAACATCTCCTTTTTCTGCAAAAGCATTAAATTAAATTATGCTTTGCAGTCGAAGCGAGCAAAATCTAACAAAGTGTGAGACCGCTCTGCTTTTATGCGTTTTAACCGGACACATAAAAATATTTTTTTCTTACCTTTTCAAGTCTTAGCTTAGTTATAGAAGCATTGGAAGTTGCATTTGTGACTTTGTTTCTCACATCCATCTGTTGATGAACTGATTTTTCAATGAACATTCTCGCAATCATGCAGAGTAATTAAATAGCATTTTTTTAATGACACAGTGCTAATATCTTACAGTCAACATCTATCAGCAACTCTAAACATTTAAGGCTTTGATCTTTAACAACTGTTTCAAGAATTGAATTACAGTTTTATCTTGTTCATTTTCGTGTAGCAGTGAATATTTTTTCTCTATTTATCAAGATTAGTGGATCTGATACACAGCCGGGCTTTTTTCGATTAAAATCTAACCATCACGTTATACTTCATCCGCACGAATCCTCTGATTTAAATTATACTACCTCACTAAAATATTTATTTGTGCTCTTTCTCGACAGGAACAGAATTAGAAGAGAGGGTCTGAGAAAGTTGAAGACTGAAAATAATTCAAGGAGGGTCCTCCCAAGCAAGAAGCCTTTGGCAGATTCGAGAAATTTAGTATTAAGTTCTGACGCACAAAATTTGTGTGACAAATATATTAGCTCTCTTGATCCAACAATCCATACTGTAAGAGCCCCAATTTATCAAGATAATTTATTTGATTCAGAGTACTCAACACCTAATTTTCTTCTCAGCTCAATTAACAAAAATAAAAATAATCAACTCAATACCAAGCGAGAAACTTCATGGTTATCCATATCACTGTACAGAATGAAACTCGTGAACTGGAGAAAATCCCTGAAACTCTCTACGAATTTCAGAAATTAATCTACAATCTCTTTCCGAAAACCCTTCCTCAGAGATACAGAATCGCATATTATGATATCCATTCTATTAAACGCACTCTAGATAAGCAAGATGAGTTTCCCAATTTCGTGTTCTTGACGGAAATTCTCAACCCAATGAAAATAGAAGTCGAAGATGTAAATTCTGACAGAAATAATGATCCAAAGCGAGATTTTTTTGGGATGGTCCCTGAAGAACCCACAAAGAATCAAGGCGCTCCTGGTCCTTATCGCAAACGAGCAATAGATCTCTCTTCTGAGAGACCAATAAGAGAATTTAATAAAGGAAGCCGCATGACTGACGAAGGATCAAAGATTAATCCACAATTAATAGGATCTGAAGAGTCCAAGCTGGAAGACAAAAAAAAGACAACTCCTCAGAAAGTTATTATCAAAGAGGAAGATGATATTTCATCAAAATTTAAACTTAGGGCTGAGATTAGAAATATGCTTTTGACTGAAGTTCCTTTTCTGGCAAACCTGATTGGTTCATTTTTAGGTGAAACCGAATTTATTGTGAATGATCCAAGTGATGAGGAGAACCCAGGTTCTCGAAAAAACTTGCTGCCCAAGGCTGCAAACTCAAATTATATCTCAAGTAAAAGACAAACGAAAACCACAGTACATAAAAACGCACGGTGTTCGGTTTGTGGCGTTTTCCCGATTGTGGGGGCGAGGTATTGTAGCACTATGCTCGAAGATTTCGACATGTGTGAGAACTGTGAAGAAGCTGTGGATCATCCATATCCGCTGATAAAACTGCATCAAGAATCTGAAAATTCTCCAAATAAAGTCACACCGAAAGCTCGCAGAAAAACGGCAAAGTTGCGTAAGGGTTATGAAGAAGCAAAAGACATTAATGAAAAGAAGACGCCCGAAAAAAGTGCTACCGCTGGTCTTTTTTCGAATTTATGTCTGGACGACGTCGGGCATATGGCAGGCAAAATTATCCAAGAAGATCCAAAAGAAGCTTCACCTGAAATGAAAAGCTTGCTGGAAAAATTTTCCAAGTTTAAAATAAAAAGCTCCTCAACCTTGTTTGATGAAGAATTACCACCGAAGCAATCTAAGGCTGAAAAATCACATCATAAGCAGCAACAACAACATCATCATTATCAACGCAGTTTTCATTCACAGAGACGTAAAAAAAGTATGATGGACACGTCTGAAGAAAATGATGCTGGTTTCAATTCGCTATTTTCAACCCACTCTCAGAGAGGCGGAACTATGGATGAGGAGTTGATTCCAGAAATGAGAAATTAATTTCTAAGCGTGAATTGTTAACATACAAAAGAGCTTTTTTTTTTACATTAAAGAAAAAATCTATAGATTACTAAATGAACAAAAGATTTCCGTACTAAAGTGATGTGAAGTGACCATATAAATTACAAAGTGCATTTTTAATACTGCACAACGTGGGTAATTAATTAAGAACTCACAAATCTAAAGTTGTCATTTAGTAATTCTTTAATTCTCGATTCGTGTGAAAATACAAATTAAGTATTAAGCATGGGTTTTTTCGTTTGTTTTTTTTTTTCGAGATAGCGTCATCTTAGAGATTCCAAGTTTCGAGATTGGAAAAATGGCTTTTAAATCAGATTAGAAAAGAGAATGAGGCAATATGTGAAAAGAAAATTTCGAGAAATGAACGCACAATTTCTTAGAGAGACTTCTATTGGAGCCAGTGTAATTCAAGCAGCTGCGCACCAACGATGCTGCTTCGCTTTCTCGATTGTAATTATGTTATTTGTAAGAATAGCATTGTGTTTAGTCACTCATAAAAGGCTAATGTTATCATTTTAGTTGATTTATTTTGTTGATCTTCTATTGCTTCTGTTCTTATAATAACCTTCCTCAGTAATGAAACAATTTGAAGGAGAATAATGATTATTTCCAGCATGATCTTGCCGCTGACCCTGCCATTGACCCTTGAACTTTATAGATAGCGCTGGTTAAAATCGCACGTTGCAAATTTTACTGAGAAAATTCATGTTTCCTCATGATAAATTTATTTTGTTTCCAAATTAAGCTTTTGCGCTTGTTTATGTTCTGCATGAAACCTCAGAATGCCTTTTGCTTATCTTATTCTTAAGAATAACAGTTCTCTAATCAAAGAAAAGCTGATGGAACACTTCTTTGTCTTGTGTATTAAGAAGTTCAACTGACTTTCAGTAATTCATGAGTTGATTATTTTTAGGTTTTTAACTCAGAATCGCCTTGAAATACCTGCGCAAGCTACAGAATTTATAATTTCAGAATAACTTGCTTTTGTAAATATATGGACACCACCACCGGAAAAATTCAAACAGTCGCTGTCCTCTATGCCATGGAGGAGGAGGCTGCCCCTTTCGTTAAGCTTACAGGTGCCAGAAAGGTTACTGGAATCCTTAACCCAAAATTACCAATGATCCACTATGAAACCACAGTGAAAGAACTTAAAGTTCACATTGTGTGCCTCGGAAAGGACAAAGACTACGGTGTCGACCTCATCGGAAAGCTCGGAGCTTCCATGGCTACCCAAGAAACCATTGACAAGATCAAGCCTGATCTCCTTCTTAATGCCGGAACCTCTGGCGCATTCGAGTTCCCTGAAGCAAGAATCAATCAAATGTTCATTGCTGTGGACAACGTCTACATCAACGACAGAAGAACTTCAATGAAGGGCTACGAAGAGTACATCACTGGCAAAGTCCCAATGATGAGAGTGGCAAAGCTTCAGAAGGAATTGGGATTAACTGGAGCCATCGTGTCATCATCAGACTCAATGGACATGGTTGAAACCGATATCAAGATGGCAAGATCCCAAAAGGCTCAACTTTTGGACATGGAGATCGGAACCATCGCATGGGTAGCAAGACAATACGACTGCCCTCTCATTTCCATCAAAGGCGTGTCTAATCACGTTTACGGTGTTGGTGACAAGAAGCACCTTTCTGAATTCTACGAATACCTCGATGACACCGCAACTGTCATCGGAAACACTCTGTTGAAGGTGGTTGACTTCATCGACGGAAAGACATTGAAGGAACTCGACGAATAAATCATGTTAGATTAGTCTCAAGTATGAATACATTAAGTAGCTTGTAGAATCAGAGATTGGTTAAGTGTCATTGGCTAATTTCATATTCTTTCTAAAGTTGCTTATAAATACATAAATATATATATCCTCTATTCATTATTTAAGCGAACGAATGATGTTAGACCTTCTCAATGTTGCTCCCTGTAACGAAATATCAATATGCCAATGACTGAATCTAATTCTCATACATTTATTCAGAATTCGATAAAAATGGTTGAAAGAGATCGAAATAGTTTGGAAGGCATTTCGCAAATTTTATTTTAAATTAATTGATTCCTGTTCTTGTTCTTTACTGATCAGAGAAAAGCACGCTTCTTTTTTCGAAATGAGCTATTTATCACCGGACAAGTTTAGACAGAATTTTCTGTTGGTCGAGAAGCTTTCTAAACTGAATGAATTAGTAAGGTGTCAGTCTTCAGAAAAAGTATGTACGTACCCCTTGCACTGTTGAGCTCATTGATGAAAATACTTCCATAATTACTATTTTAATTCCTCTTTGAACCAGTGCAAATTGTCCATCAAAATGCGGATGTGTGTGAAGGAGATAAAACTATTATAAACACGACCTGTGTTCATGAAGAAGAGATCAAGAAAAACATTAAGAGAGAAAATTGAAGACTGGTTGTCATTCCTTGAACTAAATTGAGTTTTTTTGTAGAAAATTCAATATCTGCAGTTTAATGTAAAGTATGCTTGGAGTTCCCTTGACATATCTGAACAGGAAAAAAATATATTGATGGCTGGTCCTCCTGGAATAAAATCAACCTTCAACTAAATATTTCAAAGAGATCGAACTTAAATCAGCAGCACAATTTTGAAATGAAAGGGTTTCTTTTTTAGTGAATCAGACAAGGATCTTAGTTAACTAGATAGATGCTCGGAGTTTTTAGAATTTTTTGGCATTTTAATCTATTTTCAACTATTCATACTTTCAAACCAATGCAATCCGACATCGAGATGGAACACACAGTAAAAACGCTCGTTTGAATATCAGTTGAGAGGTTTTCATACTGCATATTTCCAGAACTCATAATTTCAGTAGCTATTCGAAGTATGAAACGCCCAGTTCAACTCATCATCACAAGCCAATTGCTCTGAAAAAATAAATGGCATTTCACTTGCTCTCTATTGAGAACGGTTGATTAGTAGACTTTTTAATTGCAGAGAAAAATGACTCTGACAAAATTATGCAATCATTCACATTAAAAAAATATCTAAAAATATATTTTGAACTTGAGTTTCAAAGATGGACACTAAAACTAAACTCAAAACTATTGCCGTTCTCTACGCCATGGAAGATGAAGCAAAACCTTTTATCACGCTCACGGGTGCGAAGAGGCAAACGGGAGTCCTTGATTCTAAATTGCCTATGGTTCATTACGAGACTATGGTGAAGGAAACTACAGTGCATATTGTATGTTTCGGAAAGGACAAAGACTTTAGAGTGGATGTTGTTGGTAAACACGGAGCATCTGTGGCTACGATGGAAACTATATACAAAATTAGGCCTGACCTTATTATAAATGCTGGAACTTCTGGAGCATTCGACTTCCCTGAGGCTAAAATCAATCAAGTCTATGTTGCAATAGAGAACGTCTTTATAAACGATAGAAGGATCTCTGTTCCAGGCTTTGAAGAGTATGTCACAGGCAGAGTGCCTGTAATGAAAGTTACAAAACTACAAAAGGATTTGGATTTACCAGGAGCCATAGTGTCCTCTTCAGACTCTCTTGATATGGTTGAATCGGACGTCAAGATGGCCAGAAGCCAGAAGGCAAAATTATTAGACATGGAAGTCGGAACTATCGCGTGGGTAGCAAGACAATATGAAATCCCATTGATAGCTTTAAAAGGGATCTCTAATTACGTGTATGAGGTTGGAGATACGAAGCATCTTGATGAATTCACCGAATACCTTGGTGATACTGCAACGGTAATCGGAAATACTTTGCTAAAGGTGATCGACTACATTGATGGTAAAACATTGCAAGACCTTAGTGAATAATAGTTATCTCTTATTTCAAATTTATCTTTCAAAAGTGTTGAAGCTCGGATTAAGGTCCTTTGAATGTTATGCTTCTTGATTTAAGTTTTGATGAATATTGGCAAAGCCCGAACTTTAGCAATGGATAGGTTTGTATCGGCTATTTTCTGAACGTTTTAATAAGATTTCGATAATGTCATTTTAAAATTTGCCCTTGCTCACCTAAATAATTGAGAAGACTGCTTGATGTGCTAGAATCATTCATGAAGGCACGAAACGAGATATTCATTAAGTTTGATGAATCAAATGAGGGAAAGTTATGCGTTTTCTTCTTTTGTTTTTAGTTTAGGCAACATTAGCTGAATTAATTAATTTTAGAGAAGTTGTGCTCATTATACTTTTTAATTTGGCGCAGCGCGACTCTTGAAATCAATTCGTAGGAGAGAATAAGCATGGAAAAGAAAAGCAATATTCAAACAATCGCAGTACTCTATGCTATGGAAGATGAAGCCAAACCTTTCATACAACTTACAGGTGCAAGAAAGGTTACCGGAGTGCTCAACCCGAAGCTACCGATGATTCATTATGAGACGATGGTGAAAGAAACCAAAGTTCACATAGTATGCAATGGAAAAGACAAAGACTTTGGTGTAGATCTCATTGGAAAGCTTGGAGCCTCAATGGCAACTCAAGAAACTATTGACAAAATCAAACCTGATCTCATCATAAATGCAGGCACCTCTGGAGCAATTGATTTCCCTGAAGCTAAGATGGGTCAAGTCTTTTTAGCTGTGGAGAACGCTTACATCAATGATCGTAGAACTTCCATGAAAGGTTATGAGGAATATATCACAGGCAAAGTACCACTACTCAAGGTAGCAAAGCTTCAAAAGGATTTAAATTTAACTGGAGCAATTGTGTCATCGTCAGATTCCATGGATCTGATAGAGCCCGATGTCAAAATGGCAAGATCCCAGAAGGCTCAGCTGTTGGACATGGAGATCGGAGTTATTGCATGGGTGGCAAGACAATATGACATCCCTCTGATAGCCCTCAAAGGTGTATCAGATATCTTTCATGATGTAGAAGATAAGCAGTTCCTCACGGAATTCTACGACAACTTAGACGATACCTCAACGGTCATTGGTAATACTGTTTTGAAAGTCATTGACTATATTGATGGAAAATGGCTACACGACCTTCAAGAATAATAAACTCATTTTAGTCTAAAAGCCACTTTGCATCCAATTCATTCATCAGTAGGCCTGCCCAAGTTCGTGCGAGCTGATTCTATAGATTAAGAAAAGAGAAATAGTTTTAAAGAGACAGACTCAATCAATTTTCATCAATGGCTCATTAGTTGTAATTTTCATGATGAAAGAAATATCTTTCTCTCTTTTTTTCATCTGTAGGATATACAAGAACTTAATTCTAAGTGAGTTTTATACATTTCTCTCGTTTTCTCTTGGATGCGGATTTTTCTTAGAAATAATGGTTTGAATAGAGAAGAAGTGCAGGATTCAGAATAAGCATTACATTGCCAAAGAATTATTGCGCTGAGAGCGAGTATTAGTTTCCTGTAGCAAAGCGCCTATTTTCAGATAGTGAATTTAGTCTCTCTGTCACATAAGGCTCTTATCAGATGGTTTACGAAACGTGCGTTAAATCGCTTTAATTATGAAAAGCATAAGGAGTAATGAAATAAATTCGAATTTTTTAATACCATTAATTACTCACAAATGGAATCTCGCAAAATACGGACGATTGCTGTCCTCTATGCCATGGAAGACGAAGCCAAACCTTTCATCGACCTCACAGAAGCAAGAAAGGTTACTGGAGTGCTCAACCCGAAGCTACCAATGGTTCACTATGAAACAATGATTAAAGAACTCAAAGTCTGCATCGTCTGCTTCGGAAAAGATAAAGATTTTGGTGTAGACCTTATCGGGAAGCTTGGAGCATCCATGTCTACTCAGGAAACTATCAATAAGATCAATCCTGACCTCATTATCAATGCTGGTACCTGTGGAGCTTTCGAGTTTCCTGAGGCTAAACTTAATCAAGTCTTTTTAGCTGTAGAAAATGTCTATGTTAATGATAGAAGAACCTCCATGATCGGTTACGAAGAATATATCACAGGCAAGGTGCCCGTTATGAAATTAGCGAAACTTCAGAAAGACTTAAATTTACCTGGAGCCATTGTAACATCATCAGATTCTATGGACATGGTGGAATCTGATATGATGATGACGAGGGCACAAAAGGCTCAGCTGCTGGATATGGAGGTTGCAATCATAGCATGGGTGGCGAGACAATATGACATCCCACTGATCGCACTAAAAGGAGTAGCGGGTAAATTTAATGGTCTTGGAGACTTGAATCATGTTGAAGAGTTCTATGAGTACCTTAATGATACTTCAACTGTCGTCGGAAATACTGTGTTGAAAGTGATTGAATATATCAGTGGGAAAACTCTACAAGAACTAGATGACTAAGTGAAAGAGAATTTAACATTTTTGCTACCGTCTTTCATATTTATTCTTGTTTTCTCATTTAGGTTGCATTATTCTAAGCATTAGATAGAGTTGGGCTAGGTGACTCCAGGTTACAATAGTCAACAATTGGAATTGGTGAGCAGGGGCAATTCTGATAAAAAATCAAAAGGATATTGTGATAAGCATGTATCCAGATGACAGAGAAGGGAGAGTTAAATCGAGTAACCATGGCATATTCAGTTCTGAAGCCTCCCAATCGTATGGATGAGTCTGTTAAGTGAATGATTATTAAAGAATTTCCATTGATAACTCTGATATATCGCACTTTCATCTTAAGCTTCGCAAATTGTAATCTTAAAACAGGTCATTCCTTTTCCAAAAACGGGCTCATTCCTTTCTAAGTTAAGAAATGTATCGACTCTGACTCCTTTAATATGTATTCCTGAGTAATAGCACGATGATCTGTTTAGTCTCAAATATATTGCTGATATTTAATTTGCATGTCTCTTATTAAGAGAGCCAACAAAAAAATTAATACGAGAAAATAGAAGAACCTCAAAACCATGAAGACACCTGAGGTTGTAGACTAAGGCATTCACGTTTTACCTGATTTAGAGCTTTTAGTAATTAATGAACTAATCCGACTCAGCAATAATTTAAAAAATTATTCTGCCAATGTTTTCATTATCAACAACAGGCGCAGAGATTAATGAGGTTTTAGAAGGCAAGCTCTATATAGGTGATTGATTGCGTCTTTAGCACCAATAATGTCTCTTAATTTGGTAGGTAACGAGGGTGGCAGCAAAGACAAAATACAGCTTAAGGAGAAAGGAATTACCCATATTCTGGTGGCTGCGAAGTTCTATCCCAGTCAATTTCCAGATGAGTTTGTGTATAAATCTATTCCATTATTGGACTTCAAGACTGAAAATCTCCTCCGGTATCTGGAAGAGGCGATAGAATTTATCAAGCAAGGTGAGAAAGTCCTTGTTCACGGCCAAGCTGGAGTCAGCAGGAGTGCTTCCATTGTGCTCGCGTATTTGATGATCGAAAAAGGCATGCGATTTCAAGAAGCCTTGGAGTATCTACAAAAGAGAATGCCAGTGGTTTCTCCTAATTCAGGTTTACAAGTACAATTAAAAAAACTTGACGAACTTCTCGTGGAAGACAAATTTGACATTAACAAATTAAAAGAGATGACAATTTGAATCAAGATGTTCGCTTTTGTTCTGTGAGTAAGGGAAGGTTGGTGACTGATATCAACAATTTCCTAGCAAAAGGCAAAGAGATAGGTTTTCAGACAAAATTATCAACTATACTAGTAGTTGAATCAAGATATGTGGCGAGTTAGTGATATTTGAAAATAAAAACTACTAATTTATCTATCCAAAACAACAACAGAAAGCCTACTTACTGAGTTACAATTCAACGAGTCAATTTTGTAGGAGTATTTCTAGAGAGAGCGAAATTAGCTTTCACCTGATATCAGAGGAAGGGGTGATTGCATTTCGAACTAAAACCTCAGCATCAAATGTGACAATAAATTGCATAGCATCTTCCATACATACATCAGTTGTACTATTACTTAAGAAATTAAGAGGTCTGCTCTAGAAATGTCTAGAATTAAATTGTAACGGCAAAACCAAACCAAAATAGCGCTGACTTTTGTCTGAATACTCCTCTCTTTACCGTAAATTTCAAAAAATTGAGAGAGTTGATAGGTACTTTTTTTCAAAGAACAATAGAAGTTGCTATTAGGAGTCATAAAACTTTTTGTTCATGAGCAAGATTGCGAATTTTGTGTTTTGTAGCAAATATCTAATCCCTTTTGGTCAATACTAAGTCGCCGAAGATGAAACATGACTGAATTGAATATCGTGAGCAGATTCTATTAGTGCCATTTTTCAGTTTCTATCGAATAGACTCATAGATTCTCAGAAGTTTAGGCTTCTAACATAGACATTTGCGAGGAGGTTTGGAACTTTTGAGTTTTTTTTTTCTCCCACCTTTCTTCTTTATCCTATTGGAACTAATAAATTCATCCCGGCTAGGGTTTTTCAGAAAACACGTCTTCAGGTATTCAATTTTAATTACTAATTGGTCAGCAGCTGATTCTTAAAGAGCTAAGACGTCAAAAAGCTTACTGTTGAGAACCAACTCTTCGCTAATAGAGACATTGGCCGAAAAAGGTGAAATTTATTGATTTGGACCCATAAAGTCACTTATTCCCCTGGTAACAAACATTGAATTAAGCAGAGGACGAATGCATCCAAATCTTGGTTGAAGACAGAATAAGAATTTTGCGTTAGGCCATAAATTCAAGCATTAATCAACCCGGTTAATTAAATTTAATTTAGAAATTAATCAAACAGAATAGCTCAAGGAGTACTTGGAAAGAAATAAGAAAAATGGTCGAAGTCTCCGATGAAGACTTTTCAAGTAAAATTGCTGATGGAGATCTACCTGAGAGAATCGCAAAGAAAATTCCTCGATTATATACTGCATTTTCGGCTCTCAAAGTCACCGATAAGACCGCCTGCCTAAAGTTTTGCGAAAAGGTGACCATTGACAATGATTTAGCAGCCAGATTCTCAACAGCTGAGTTTGAGACCTTAACACCTGATATATTAAAGACTGTTCTTACAACTCCAACTTCAATTTCAGAAGCTGTCTGGGAATTTTTAGGGAATTTGCTGTCTCCGAATGGAGTTAAAACTGGTGAAAGCAGTAATTCAAGTGCGGAAGTAAATCCAGAAGAGCAAACGTTGAAAAAACTCCTTAACTCTAAAGAAAAGGATTTAGAAGTGGCTCTGCAGGAGTTAAGGAAACTTCAAATCGAGCATGAAGCTGTTAAAGAGAATAATGTCTCATTAACGCAGACAAATAAGCAGCTTGAGGAGAGATGCAAAAACCTTGACCATGAACTGAAAACAAGCCTTCAAGCTCTAATTGAAGCGAGAGAATCTTCAAATACACAACCAAAAGAAAGTGTAGTCAATGCTAGTCTAGAATATGAGAGAGTGGTGTCAGAAAACATACGGCTTCTGCAGCAAGTAAGAGAATATATGAAAAAAGTTGAAGGATTGCAACATGAACTTGAAGAAACTAAAGATCAGCTTTCTAAGATCGCTTTTGAAAGTAAAATTGAGGGGAAAACAAAGGAACGCCAACTTTCAAATGCAATGGTTGAACTTGAAAGAACACGAGAGCAGTTCGATGGCAAAGTCAAAGAATGTGAGCGGCTTGAAACAGAAATTGTCAATCTGACAGCACGGACACTATCTCAAACTCAGCAACTAGAGAGTCTACATTTGCAATTCCAGTCAAGTAAAAATTTGTTGGCAAAAGAGTTGGATGAGCTCAAAGTGAAACTCAAAGCTGAAGAGCAAGCAAATTTAGACTTGAAGGATGAAATTTCCAGACTTAAAGAAAGGCTCGAAGAAAAAGCAAAGCATCTTGAGTTGATAGCAGCCCAGAATGTGAAAAATACTGAAAATGATAAAGTTCAATTAACTCAAAGAGATTCACTGCTCAAAAATTTCGAGGAGGAAAAACTTTCATTGAATAATACGATTAGTGATCTCAGGTTGCAATGTCAGAAGCAAGAGATGATGTTGAATGATTTACGAGAAGAGGTCGCGAAGGCGAAATCCCAAGCCCAGTCGAAGCAAAAGGATAATGACGAGTTGCTAAAAGGAATAAGTGAATTGACAGTTCAGAACAGCTTTCAGGCCGCAGAAATAGAGAATCTTAGAAAGATAAATGAGGATATAAAGGACACACTGCAAAACGAAATTGCCGTACTAATGACTAACAACACCACGAAAGACAACCGTATTGAGCAGTTGACGAAAGAACTAAGTCTTTTAAAAACCCAACTTGCAGAAAAATCCGGCGAGGGAGAAATGCTTGCTCTTCAATTATCTAAATATAATACTCTGAAGAAAGAGCTTGAAGAGGCAAAATATTCTCTTCAGCAAGACACAGAAGAACTAACTGCTCGATTGAGAAATCAAGAACAGGAGAATACTGTTCTCCAGAAGGAGATATTGAACATTAAAGGACAATTAAGCAAAAAGACTCAAGAGTATGATGAGTTATTCTCAAAGAATAGGGATTCATCTCAACAAGCTAATTATCTGCAAGCAGTAATAAAACAATGCGAAGAAGCGAAAACTAAGCTGCAAGAATCTAACGAGCAACTCAGCTCATCACTAGCTGCACAGAAAACTCTCAATGAAACTTTAGAAACACAGGCTACGAAATACAGAGAAGAAATCGAAGAAAAAACACACCAACTTGAAAATCTCGCTCGAGACTATGAACAAATAAGCGGTTCCTTAAATCAGAAGATCAATGAGTTGAGGGCCAAAAACGAAACGCAGCAGAAACTGATGATCAATTTACAGAGCGAAAATACTGGGATGAAACAAGCTCTAGAGTCAAGGCGACTTGAGGTCGAAACTCTCTCAAACGAAAATGCTGTGCTAGCGACAAAGAACAACTCTCTCAAAGCTCAAATTACGGAACTCGAATCTCAGCTTAAGACACATAATGAAACAGTGGTAACTTTGCAGCGCAACATGGCCAAAGCAAAAGAGAATGCTAAGTACTGGAATGACAGAGCAAACGAGTTAATTAGTAAGCTTGATGGCAAGGAAAACGAATTGAATACCAAATTCAAAGACTTGCAAGATAATATTCTTAAGGCAGAGGAGCGTGCTCAGAATGCTGAAAGGGAAGTAAGTTCGCAAAAAATCGAAATTGGGAGACTTAACGACAATTTGACTACCCTAAAACAACAACTCGTTCTGATGCAGCAAAAAAATGAGTCATTGGAGAGGAAGCTACGAGATTCAGAACAAGATTCTGCTGAAAAGCAAAAACGGTCAGTTTCAAAAAAGTTGACAGAAAATGGCATTATGACAGCAAAAATGAACGAACTTCAGCAGCGATTTAACCTACTGCAGAGTGAGTTAGATGAAAAGAAAGAAAAAATTATCTTCTACGAAGATTCGTTGTCGAAGCTGGAGAAAAAGAGTGCAGAAGCTACTCAAACTATGACAGAAAATCAAAAGTTTATGCAGGCGCTTAGAAAAGAGATTGAAGCTGTCAAGAACGAGAATTCGCAGCTTGTAAATGTGCTTACTCGACTAAAAGAGACGCTCTCAGCAGCAGCTCAGGAGCCCAGAACATCCGAAGCAATGCAGTCCGAAGTGCATGTCGCGAAAATGTTGGAAGAAGTTCTAAATAAGCTCCTTCATCCTTTGCAAGTCAGAAATCAATCTGTTGGATCGAAGGAGACTCTTAACGTCACAGAAGGAACTTCAGAAACCGAGAGAGCTAATCTCCATGCAAGTGTTAGAGTACTACAGGAGGAGAATGAAAATCTAAAGAAAAAAATTGAGCGATATGAGAGGGTTTTAGGAGACAAAACTGCTGATCGTAGCAATGTCTCTAAAGAGAGAAAAGAATTAAACGATCAAATCTCGGCCTTGTTGGGAAACCAAAGCAATCGAAATTCGTTATCTAATGAAAATCCAAGGGCTTCAACTAAGTCAAAATATGCAAAAACTCCCCTGGAAAAGATAGCTGAAATTGAAACTCCAAATTCGGAGTCTCGTAAACATTCGATAAGTTTTAGTCAAGCTGAAAAGAGTACGAATGATACTGATAAAAAATTGTCCGAGTCTTTCCATATCCTCACTGAGGCTGAAGGATCCATTGAGGAAAAAGCTCCCGCAAACATTCAACTGTCAAAAAGCTTTTCATTCGGTGTGACTTATCCGCGATCTTCCATTGGTGCTGTAGAAAGGGACACACCTAAGTACATACAAGACTTTGAATCAGCGAGAAAAATCCAAGAGGCTTATTTCCAAGGCAGTCAAGATCAAAATACGGCAATAGCAGACCGTGATGAGAAGATAAAAATGCTTTCTTCGATCATATTGGAGCTGCAGAAGAAGCTAAAAGCTTTGCAAATCGAGAAAGAAAGTATTGAATATGTTAAGAGTCTTCCTGAGCACAGCATTCAATCACAGCTGGTAGCCACGCTGACCTTTATCCGATTGTTAAAACTAAAGGAAAGGGACACAATGTTGGCCAATAGGACATCTCATGATGCTCGAAACCAAACTTTAAAGCAGCGAATCGTTGAATTCATTCAGAGAAATGGATCACAAAAGAATTGCGAGGTAACAGCCAGCAAGAGACGTGAATATACGATCAATAAATTCAAAGTTGAAGATGCGCAGTCTAAGCTCCACAAATTGGAAGCAACTCAACAGTACCTATTGAGAAAATTGGAGAGTAACCGTGGCACTTCCAATGACCCTGATCGAGAAGTTTCTTCAAATACTGCAACAGAAGTCAAAAATCGGGTCAGTGCTAGATTTCTAGTCAGAGAACATCCCTTCAATTCTCTAGAAGGACAAATCTTGAAAAACCCGAGAAATGCACAAGGAGAGTCCCAGCGACAAGTGTTGATGACTTCACGAGACCAAAATATATCACACATTGCTCTTTCACGTGATAAAGCAAAAGCACTTTTTAAACTAAGCTGGCTCGCGCTTTTTGCAGCTGAGAGGGTTCGCATAAATCCTCATCTTGAAGAGTGCCAGAAGTTGCTGAACGCAATCTTGCAAACCGTTGAAAATCAATGTGACAGTTCATGGAACCTAAAAGAGAGAGTTTCCTTCGTTATCAGTACACTCAATAATTTCAGTCCAAATTCAAAGGAGAAAAAAGTTAGAGAAGGAAGTTTCAGGAACGAGTATCAGCTGCCAGAACTGACTGAAAGATTTTCGATTGACACCATTCAGCGAAATAAACCTCTTTCAACTGACACGTCTCGGTTGCTCTCAGCTCCATCGGTCAGCAGCAGTGACAAAACACCCTTAGCGCATCCACGCACCTTGGATGAACTCCAAAAGCAAATCAAGTCAGAAAGTTTTTCATTTTCTCATTTGGAAGAGCATCTTGCCAAGCTTGGCAGCTTAATGACCAAGAAAATTGATCAGAACAAACTGGTAGCAAGAGTGCTTGAATTGTGGAGGATCTGTAAGCGAATCAATGACATTCAACAAGAATCCATCAATGAATTAGTGAGCTCAATACGTGGGTCATCCGAGGTACTGAAGAAATTAGCTGAAGCTTTCACATCGAAATCAGGCTATAGCCTGCAAGCAAAAGATCTTTCAGATAACACTAGCGACTCACTAGTCCTTGTGAGAAATAACCTCAAATGTCTCGAGCAAGTCCTCGCACAGCTATTTGGAACATATTTCAACTTATTCAAGCAAGCTAATGGACTTAGCAACGAGTTATTTTCGGACTCTCTGACTGTGCAGGATACATCACTAAGCCCGCATACTGCTCATCATAAACAAAAATCTTCTAAGTATGCTCCGTCGAAATTAGAAACTGTGGCAGAGCAAGGACGCATGCCTTCATATAATAATCTAGAAAGATTTGCAGACCATCCATTTGTCCAAAAATCCGGCCACCAATTGTCTATCAGAGGCCAGGATTCCCAAAATTTGATAAAACGCTCCGACAAATCACAAGATTTTTCGCGAGATGACGGCTCGTCGAAAGAAAATCAATCTTATCTTGAAGCCCACTCGCAAGACATCATTTTAAATCAACGCAGTCAAGAGCAGGATACTAGCAGAGATCGATCCTCTCCAAGACAGAGGAACTACCGAGCCGAATCACTGTTTACAGACAGCAGCTTGTCCAAAGCTAAGAGGGCGAATGATTTTGGCAATGCGTTCGCTGAAAAGATTGACACTCAGAGCAGTCATGACCGCTCTTTATCAGAGCCTGCGAGCGGTTTTGCTTTGTTTGGTTCACAGAATTTACATGCACAGCGGCAAGCAACTAAAGAAGAGCGAGGGAAAAACTTCTCGATTAGCGAAATGAATCAAAGTGTAATTATTCATGGCGCGAAGGACAGCTTCGGTGGCTCGGACTTCCTTGAAAGCCCTGAAATTGCAAGGAACGCTTTTACAGAGAGGAGGCACATGGATAAGATGACTACTTGGCAGATTAATTCGCCTACAATCACAGGAGAACTGAGCAACAATTCGAATGAAATCTATGGCAAAGATGAAGGCTTTTTGCTCAGAAAAACACAGAGTACTCAACCTGGAAAAGACGGATTTTTCATTCCAACACAATATGCATATCCAGATGAAGAAGACGAAGAAGGGGAGGCTTCTCGAGGAAGAAAGCATAAAACAATTCATATAGCCTATCATCATACTTTGCACGATACTGAGACAAAGTCACCCACCACGCGTCCATATTTTTTTGCAGAAGATGTCACACCAAAAAGTCCCTCAAGTACTTAATTTACTCCTATTACAGAAATTTACTAGTTTTCTTAGGAAATTATGATCTAAATAAATCTCAAGGATCGCCACACAATAAACATAGTCATGCTTTCTCCACAGTGATCCAACGTCCAAACCAATCTTTACAAGAACATAGTGAAACTCATCGCCATTTATCTCCAAATTCTCAAAGTAATCGCCTACACTGAGTATAATTGTTATTCTCAAATGCAACCATAGGGAGGACAGAAACGCAATATATTAGAAAGCCGAAAGACGCTGGTCGGTTGAGTCGAAAGCTTACGGATTTAAGATCAGTTATCCAATTCGGACAAGATGTTAAAAAAATGTGTTTGCAATTGCAGGACGAGGTGGAGTCGAACAACCGTAGTGTGCTACTACAACCTCATCGCAGTATTTCACCAAACCAAAGCTTTTTATCTCATGATCAATCGCGATCCAACGCAAGAATGAACTTGTACTCAAACCAAAAGCCTAAGAAGTACTAAAAAAAACAAAAAACTTTAGTTCATAATTCAATATTTTAGTAAAGTCCTATATTAATATTGTTGTATGAGAATGTAAGTTTTCCAGCCTTTTTGATGCGGTATTTTTTTTTTTGATGAGGAGGAGAAGGTTTGAGTGATTTTGATTATCTTTCTATTTATGCATTTCATTTTATTAATTAGGAGAATCGAATTGCATTCTCTTAGATTCTAGTAATATTATTCCATGAAACCGGTACAATGTAGTTCTATATTCAATGCAAGTTTATCAATTTTAGTTTTTCTCTCTTTTTTTTCCTTTCTCTCTCTCATTAAATTTTTTGAACTTTGCAACGTCTCGACGTGCATTTTATTGTCCATGAGATTGAGATAAAATTGAACTTAACTTAGCTGCTTAAAAAGCTTTGAGGTCACCGAATGACACTTCATATAAATCGGAAAGATAAGTAGAGATGAGCGCCTCTCTAATAGGAAATAATAGGCTGAAAAGCAATTATTTTTTATGTATCTGAAAGTGAAAGGGCTAAGTTTAGCATTACTCCTTACAGTACAACATAATTTGCAATGAAAATCAAATTGACTTGTTTCTTATCAATGAAAATTATCAATAAAAAGAACCCACAAAGCGTCCGATGCTAATAAAATGTTTCGCTCTATAGTTTTACGAATATGCACACTGATACTGATTTAAGGTGTTTTAGAAAACAAATCTTAAGGAATATTTAACAAGAGATAGTTTAATTCTACTGTGTTACTCACAATTATGGTTCCTCTTTTTTTATTGGATCGCTTGGTGCAGTCATCTGATGAGCAACAACTCCTGATGGCGTATAGATCTGACGCGAAGTGTTGGTTGGATTTGTTTCTGAAATACGTGCAAAAAGATTGGAGAGGTGAACGTTCAAAGGGAATTGCTGCCCTTTGTTCTCGAAACTTTGGATATTATTCGGAATAATCCCCCTCTGGATTTGCATTCCGGATTCCATAGGCATAAAACCTTTAAGTCCCTGAGATACTCGGTAGTCTTGTATCAAATCCTTAAACGGACAAATATTTTGTGGGTTCTGAATTGGTGGATGCCCTTGAGGGTTACTCCAAAAGTTAGGATTGATTGGTAGACTCTGAATGTTCCCATTCAAAGCCCATAGGAAAGGGTTCATCATTGAATTCATTGAATTAGCATTCATATTCCTCGGAGATCCTTGAAGGCCAACCATGGAGCGCATGTTTGGAAAGAGACCGAGGATATTTGTTGATGGTGCGTTTTGAGAATTTGAAATCTTCTCACTTCGATTGAGAGAATCAGAAGCATCCATCCTGACCTTCTTAGTTTGGGTTTCATATTCAGATTGGTTATTTTTTGAGGTTTTGCTTTTTTTCGTGCTCGCAAACTGCTCGGGACTCAAATCGAGATACATGTGCTGTCTCATGTGCTTCTTTAAGCTTGCACGGTATAAATAGCTGTTTTTGCAGACTTTGCAAACAAATTTGCTTCGTTTATCCTGTTGTTAATTCAATACTAATAAAGAGTGAGGAAGGATACTGCTGTTTGGTGTGTCAGTGCGTGCTGCTTCAGATTTGACGACGTACTGAATTTTTTTCCACACTTTACACACTCATGGGGCTTTTCGCCACGATGTATTCGCTCGTGTCGAAGTAAGTTCGAGCTCTGAGTCCTCGTTAGAAAGAATTTAAAATGAGAATGATACTTGGGTAAAAACTCTGCTGCAAAACTTACAATGAAATACGCCTTCTCCGTCGTTTGTTGTTGCCATGTTACTGAGAGCTCCATCGTCAGTCGAAGAAGCCGTTTGGTGAGCACTGAGAGCAAATGGAATTAATTAAGAGGCAATTTTTTGGCATACTTTGAGCAAGGTGATTTGAGGTGTTTTCGCAAGTGATTTATGAGTCCTCTCGAAGTTCTGAAAGCATGATGGCACCCTATGATGTCACACTTGAAGCACTTGAGCTTTTTCCTAGGAACTGTGGCAGCTTGCATATAAATTCTTTTTTCTACTATTTTAATTTTATCTTTTCCTCTCTCTTCCTCCTAATGAGAATTAAATATTGGTGGAAATCGCAGTAACTCCCAAAAATTCAAATGAAATTTTACAAGGTAACTGCATGTAAATTGCAATCTTAATGGTAGTGTGAAGCACTACTAGAGAGGAGACACTTAGTGGTGTTTTAGGGATTTCATAATAACATCAAAGAAGGGTTCTGGGTTTTTTTTTTTTCAGAAGAGTAATCTCATGAATTAGACGGACTTGATATTCTCCCCTGAGAACGATCTTCGGAAATTCGAGCTTAACTTATTTTGAGATCATTCTCTGAGGCATCTCCAGCTTCTAGCGTGAGTCTTCAACAACACAAGCTGAGAAAGAGAGAGACCGCGATCTATATGGATTTTTCGAGAAAGCATCCAGTTGTTGATGATATCTTATACTAATTCATCAGCAAGGTTTATCAAAGCAGAGAAGATCTCTTAAAATTGCTCTCTGTTTTGGAGAAAAAAAATATATTATCGATTACTCGCTCTCAACCCGAATTAGCTTGTTTATTTATAGCTTTGCCATTTTTTCGGATCTATTATCCGTTAAATCAATTTATTTTGCGTATTTCATACGAAAATTTCGACAGTTGATTCAAAACAATAAATTTTTTTATCGCGAAAAAATGAATTTTCAATATTCTGCTCTGCCATTAAACTTACAAAATATATCGAAAAAGCATTCAAATTATTTCCGCACACACTGCCCATACAAAAAAAGAACTGAAAGCCTTCATCAGAGCAGAGTAAAGTTACAGTTTCGCAGTTTGACTTCATTTCATAATAGTATCAAAGTAATGATGTGAATCGGCTCTTTCGTACTTCAAAGAAGATTCACAAATGGGAAAAGATTTACAAGGAAGAAGAATTGAAATTGCGAGCCTCTGAGCAAGCAAAATACAAGCAATCATTTGTGTTTAAGCCTTTAGTCTGGGAGACAAAGAAGGAAGGTATCAAACTGAAATCAGATCTTTGTCTTAACAGCTTTATTGAAGAGAGACCTACTCGTGTAGTAGCCCCTAGCACAAATCATATGTCAAGTCTTCGACAACCCGTAAGTTTGTCACCCCTATCAATGTGAACTCTTCATATTTTCATTAGAACCAAGGGAGAAATGTCGAGAGGTGGAAGTTTGACCAACCTTATGAACAATTTCGAGTTCCTCGAGTTCAGAGCGTGCTGCCAGCTTACAACGCATTCGCCTTGAAGGGCTCTCCTTTTAGGAGTAACAGAGATTTTGTGAACAGTCAGAGCTCAAACTATGCGGTTTTTCGATCTTACGAGCCATCTCGTCCACTTTCTTTGAATAATGGAAACGATAGGATGAGATCATTCAATAACTTTATTCGTTATAATGAAGAACAAATTAGAGCATTCAGGTAATTTCAAGAGTTAGTTAAAAGCAACACTGACATACTCACCTGTAATAGACCAGAGGTTAACTGGCATGAGTATGCGAATTATGATCAATCAAACGGCGTTTTAGAAGATGAGATGAACCCATATATTGAATCTCCTGTTCATCATCGTAATCAAGAGCAAATTGAATACGAAGAATATCCAGGTAGCACAATTTTGAAATTTCATATTCTCAATGCTCTGATGATCACAGGTGAGGAGTTTTCATTTGGTTGTAATAAAACAGATCAAAATCTCTCTGATCATGATGAGGACGATAATTTTATGATATTAAATCAAAATGTATTCTGGGACAAAATCGCAAATGAAAGTGACACCGCCACTGAAGAATTGAGAGAATCAGATTCACATGATAATGTCTCCAACCAATATGTAACTTTTAGTCCACCTTGTCCTCAAATTTTCTTTGATTCTCAAGATCCATTCAATTGAAAATAGTCCAAATCGTGCATGGTTCCCAAGAGGTAATCGCTATTAATGAAACTCGTGCAAGATTGAAATGAAGATCTGGTTAATTAGAATTATTAAAGTTTCAATGTCCTTTCGCTTTTGCTTGAAAAAACAATTGAGCGGCTGAGCATCTGAAAAAACTGCACAAACAAATTTTTGCGAACTTTATCACTTTATCTTAAATCTATAAAAATATTCATATTATAAGATCCAAATTGGGTGACTTCTGCAAGATAATTTTATTAGCTTTAGTTAACCAGTGAATGATTCACGAAACGACCCTCTTCGCTGATCAAATAATCCAACACAGACATAAAACGTAGAAGAAATACTTTTGTAGGATATTTTTGAGAGTTCTCATAAATACGATTGCCATTATCGAAGGCGAATTGATACAAAGGCAATTTCGAAATTTTTTTCAACTGACAAAAAAAGTTTTTGAAAAAATGGTTGCTGAAATGGAAATAATATATTTTTTGGTGTTAATTCTTGAAAAAACACCATCACTGCGTTTTATCTGCAAATCCTCTCTGCTATTAAATTTCCAAGTGATGACGGTTGTAATTTTCTTCCATCCTTTTCTATTGCTGCACATAATGGATGCAAACGAACTAGGTGTCGCCAACGAAGCACTCATTGGAGAAAAATATTCTTGAAGAATGCATTCAATAAAGCTTTTTCCGAATTAATTCTTTTGACCTTTCTACTTGTGTTGTGATTCAAATCACCAAATTAAATTATCAATTTTTAGCGCAGTGTCTTATAGAAGAAAATTGAATTGGTTTCAGGGTTTTTGTATTGCGTAAATTATTCCAAAAAACGTAAACGCATTGATCACAAAAGTCAAACAAACTGAATGGGAAACTATGCTTGTACTCGCTGCAATCAAACAGTAATTATTTGTTAATTCAGCTCCCTTCATACAGTCTGAATCTGTTTAGGATAACCAGAGCGACTTTATCATCAAGAGAAATGTAGAACACCTTCCACAGAAGTACTTAGTGGAAACAGAGTTCTCGTGTCATGAAACAGGTACATCAACTGCGACTAATCACAATCTCACGATCTCTTTAACTTTTCCAGATTCGCCTGAACCAACCAATAGGGGAAAAATAATTGCAACTATTGATCTACCGTTCCGAAGTTTCGCCAATGTAGTCGATAAAAAGGGTCGCAGACGCCCGTTACCTTTAACTCTTGAGGACACTTGCGATTCATCTCCTATGAAATTTACAGATCCTCAAGGAACACATCAAGAACTTCTGAGCTCAACGCAAACTAATACTCTTTTCTCCGCTACCTTAAACTCTGGGGGGAAAAGGCTAACCGGGGAACTAGCGTCATACCTTTCATCGACGAACAAGTCTGGACTCAATTTAAAAGGACGACTTCAAGAGGTATCGACTTCTGAATTTACATTAAGTCAAGGTCAGAGAGCAAGCAAATCTCGAGTCGTCCAAATTGATCACTTTGAAGACACTCCATATAAACCTTCATGTAGAAGAGCCAGCTCTCCTTTCAAAGACTCTGAGAATAATTCCCGCGCTCAACGCTCAATAAAAAGTTTGCCGCAGAGCTGCAAATCAAATGTTGGTGGCTCTGCTGATATGATTTATACACAGGACATTCAAGAATACTCATTTGAGGAGTCTAAAAGTCAAAACGCGCAATTAGCAGATTTTTTACCGCCACAAAGGAGATTTTCTTCGAGTATAAGTCCGAATAGACTAAGTCAGACGCAAGATCTAACATATCTTACAAGCTCCCATCTGAGAGGGAGTCCAAAAAGACCCATCCAAAAAAATTTCATTTTTGAAGGTGAAGTAAAACAACAGCCACTTCAAGGAAAAGATCTTCATCCAATATCGCGAGGCCGGTCACCCGTTCTGACGCCAACGTCTCTGAATTTTCACGAGCAGTTTTCGATAGATAAAACGTCGATAACTGAGTTTGAAGGTTCAGTTTCTGGAAGGACTATTCCAGGAGATGCTGGAGAGAAAGTCTCTCTACAGCCTAAAAAAGACAGCAGAAGCAGAGGGGCCACTCCTCAGCTTACTGAAGAAAACATCAGAGTGGAAACTTATCCTTTTCATACTATCACAGAAGAGTCAGTTGCTGAAGGAGAGGAGACCAGGAAATCAAATAATCTTAAAATCGTCACTGGTCTGGCAAAGCAGAACTCCAAAGATGATACTCAAAGTACTGCTAGCAAGGAAAGAGAAACACCTGCATGGAGGACTACTTTTGGGGGGTTGCCAGCGCAACAATTCTCTAATCAGATTTTTATCGAAGATCATGATCTTGACCTAAACAAAACCGGTTTTCAATCGACCAGAACTTGGTGTAAGAGATTAGATGTGAAAATTCTCGAAGATGATGATGACTTTGAAGAAAGTGATACTAATGATAATTTAGGCTCAGCTAGAGCAGAAAGTCACTTTTCATTAGCACCAATGCAAAGGGATGAGAATGAAGTTGAGGAAATCCCTTACCATTCTGACAAAACCGCAGAGATATCATTATCCCATCAAAATGCTGAGAAAGTGACCGAGCGTAATCCTTTTGAGAATGCTAGAGACCAATGCACCTTTGTTAATCAAGATTTTTCCCAAGCACGCAAACACTTTGCGACTTCAGCTGTTTTCACGACACAAAAAAAAGATCAAAAAATATCTCCTACTTGGAGTTATTTAGAGAGTCCGTACATTACTCCTCGAATTGGCAGCCAAGATAGCTAGAGAGTCTAACAGAGCAAGCGATTAAGCAATCACTTGGGAAATATAGAGGATATATCTTTTGTTATTTTTGCTTTAAGTGTGTCAATAACTTTTTCTTTGTCAATAGTAAACCTATTAAAAGTTTAATCAATGCTGGTTGGAAGTCAATCATTCCAATCGAAGAAAGGAAAGTTCATATTGAGTGTTAAGAGTATGAGATGGTATTTACAACTTTTAAGTTGTATCGGATTGTTAAATGACATTTCTGCATTACAATCCTTGATGATTGCAAATATAAACTTGCTACTCTTTATGTTTATAACATTAATAAAGCAACAATAGATAATAGATTTGCAAAACTAACCCACTTGAGTCATTTCGACGTTTAATTGAGATTTTCTCGAGCTTTTTGGTGTCATTATCGGCCCTGGAGCAATTTGGTGAGGTAAATGAACTCCAGCAGCTCTAGCTCGTTCAGTTTCTGTAGGATTTGCCAAATTAACAACTTCTTGATCATTATTCAAGGAAAATGAGCTCTCGCTTGCATTTTGGCGTTGCGCAGCTGCTTTTCTAGCTCTCATAGTTCGCATTAGAGTATTAGCAGCTTTTTTCAGCGTTGCACATATATTGATCACTGAGCAGAGAGCAATAACCGCTATTACTGCATAACCAAGGCCATTCCTAGTTGTCTCTTCAAAATCGTCCAAGAATAGCAGAGGAAATGCAATGAATAAATTGACCAAGAAGCAGATTCGGATGGAAAAGTAGATAATGGTCGTCTCCCTCTCAATAAAAGGCTTCACTCGCATAAGTCCAGCCATGAAGCCAGTCCAAATTAGCAATATGACCAAGAACTGCAAAATGGGAGCAAATTGAAGGTACAGTAAAGCAAAATCTATCATGAAATTTTCAAAAAGTATAAAGAAGAAAAAGAAAAATTGGTGTTTGCTCGTGTTTTTCATCTCTGAAAAAACGACTTTGTATTTTTCTAGCATTTCGATTGCATCCTGTGAGAGATAGGTCTTTCCAACTGATATCTCTTTGAAGATAGTGTTGGTGCACTTAAAAAGATGTCGTATGAGAAGAATGTAACCTATAGTGAGAAAAAAAGCCAGGCCAAAGCTGATTGCTGCATAGGGATTGGAGAGCGATGGTGGCTCGAATTGGAGAGCCAAGTGTAATATTACAAATGGAAATTTCTCAAAAGATCCAGTCAGAAAGACGGTGACATTCAAGAACGTCCAGAGAGTGGGGAATATTTTTTTGAGAAAGCCTGGTAGCTTTTTCAATAGCTTCATTTTTATTAACTTACATATAATCCATACTATACCCCAAAAGCAGAGGGTGCAGAGCTCAGATCCGTAGTAAAATAGGAAAACTGTTGATACTTTTTGGTATGCGAAGGAGCCTCTAGTAGCCTCAAATTCGGTTTCCGTAAAATCATCCCCTTTTAACACCCGACTGAAAAGATCAGGCAGCAATCCATCTCCTTCGAGTTGGTTGAATATTTCGTAATTGAAATCAGCATACTTTACGTTAAGAAACCTCAAAGTACTTAGTAATTGAGTGCCGACTTTTATCAAGAAGAAAAAAGATCCTAATGAAGGATTGATAGACGTTGTTGCTGTCAAAATAGTATTAGTAGTTGTTGATGCACTACTTAAGCCTTGAGCTGTTTGTTGCATGGCAGGAGAAACATTGCTCAAATTTACAGTCTTTTTCTCCGTGGGAGCTAAAAATTTTAATAATTAGAGATTAATAGAATATTTCATGAAAATTTTACGTGGTGTGTCTGTATTATTCAATCCGTAATCTGAGGAATTTGTTGTGTTACTAGTATTCGTCGTCGTGTTCGTTGTGTTAGTCGTCGTATTTGAAGTATTTGTACCATTTGTTGTATTAGTTGTATTTGTGGTGTTTGTCTCGTTTGATGTGTTCGTTTCGTTTGTTGTGTTAGTAGTATTTGAGGAGTTTGAATTATTCGTTTGGTTTGTAGTGTTCGTATTATTGGTGGGATTGGTTGAGTTCTCTGGCACACATAGATGGCTCGAATTTTCCGCATAAAATCCTGGGCCACAAGCACTCAAGCAAGCTCCTTCTTGATAATACTGAGTACTTAAACAGCAAATGAGATTATAATAGAGAGTGTACCCAGTGGCACAAGCTGTGCAAGTATTCTCTTGATTGCATAGACTCGTGCACCCTGGATTATAGCACCCTTTCGAACATATCTGATTCGATGGATCGTAATATTCATCAGGGAGACAAAACCCATAAGATATGCTTAGTGATGTGTTGTAAGAGATAGTTGGTTTAGTTGACGTGCAATAATTCTCTTGAGGCAGCCAATTGTAATTTGCTGCTGCTGAAGTGCAATATGAGAGCTCACTCTCAATGCCAAGTATATAGCCACAACCAACCGTACATGGAGCTATTAAATTTTTTAGTGAAAATTTATCAGATAGTAACTTACATAGTGCTAAATTGTCAACATCTGTGAGAGAGGAAGCATAAGACACTCGAAAATTTCGCAAATTCCCAGCGAATCCACATTTAGTATCTCCAATCAACGAATAACCTGAATAACCATCATAGGTTGGGAAGTCATTCACCGTAATCGGAGTGCCCTTAATCCTGTTTTGAGTTCGGATATAATAAATCCGACAGGTAGCACTGTTCTGGTCGCCAAGCCTTGAGCACCATAGAGTGACTTCATACCCAACTAATAATGCGAATGAGAGTTCTTTTAGAAAAGAGATTTAGAATGAAAGAATTACCTTCTGACACATCAAACTGCTGAATTTGAAACGGCCCACTCCAACTTCCAGAAGTGAGATACAATGCTTTATCGGCTTTCATACTTAATTTGAAGACAGTGACAGGTTCTTGAAGAAAAAAAAACATTGAAGCAAACAAGGTTAGAGTTGAATTAATACCAGAGGTTGCATCTCGTTTGACCAAGCTTTGAAAAATGATAGCCTCATCGCAATTTGTATTTACGAGTTTGGTGGTGTCAGGGAATGAAATAACGTAGCTTATTGAAAAGGTTTGTTTATTCATATCAGTGGAATCTTTTGGCATCAGTTCCAATAGTCCAATTCGTATAACCTCAGTTCTTGAAGAGAACGAGTAACCACCCGCATAACTATAAACAGGAGCATTGGTAATAGTTAAAGTGTCCCCAGAAGAAGCATGCACTCCTATAACGCAAAGAAAAAGTTACCGAATTTTGATTTTTGTTACCTGCATATCCATGACGATTATTTCCACTAATATCATGAATTATATACCCAGTATTGGTACCCATCATATATTGTACCAAATAAGGAATCCCATTATCTGAGTAAGATGTGAGAACAACAAACTGGAGTGGTGAAAGAACCTGGAGGCAAATTATTCAGTAAGAACGAGTTCACAAAATTGCCCTGATCGGTCGAGCAGAAACTCGGGTATACAACAAAATCTCGCATAGTGCCGTTTAATGTTGCGAAACTGGAGGTGGGGATAGTTCCAAAATATAGTGGACTGGTTCCCCATATATAATTGCCATTAGGAACATTTGATTGAGTGCCTAGTGTAGTTCTTGTTTTCGGTTGATTGAGATAAAGCACGTAGTTATTTTTGTCCAAAACACCTGTGTATATGAGGGTCCAAGCGTTGTTGAGATCGATATTGAAGCAGTTGAGTGGGTTTTTTGTAGGTGTCGCAATGCTTGCACATAACGTTGTGTTTGAATAAGTGAGAATCAGATAATTATTCGCTTGATTATCTTCATATTCACTAAAGACTAGTCTCAGCTCAGCCAAGTGTTGGAAACTACCTTCCTGAAGCAGTTATTCCCATGATAAGGGCAGTTTCAGATGGATTGCTGTCTAATTTGATCCAGAAACTAAGCGTGTTCCTCAAGATAGAAACTTCCAAAGATTATTTGCCAGTGCAAGCTTAAAGGAGTTACCTGGTAACAACAAACCGCTTTGTAAGGGAGTTGTTCCATTTTCCAGTCCATTCACGAAGGAAACCTCCTTCCAAAGTCGCTTTGGGCAGTTGACTACGCAATATTTATACTAGCATAGATAGAGGTTTACCGGCTGCATCAACAGAGCGAGAACAACCTAATGTAATCAGTATCCAAAGAGCTAAAAGAATCCAAGAGTCTCTGAAAATATCAAACTTCATTGTCTGTCCAATTAAACCTTACTCTTTATCCAATTACACTACACAATATATTGTGAATAGTCTTCGTTTTTTTTTTCAATAGCGACTTTCAATGTTGATTTCGGGTTTCTTACAGCTATTTAGTTAGGATAGCCATGTGAGATTCATCCTTATTCAAATGACTTTTGACCAGTAATAGGCAGAGAAAAAATTCTTTTAGATTCATGAAAAGCGGAAACAAAAACATAAAATAGGTGCTATCAAAGAAAAAATCTATTGTGAGAGCGAGGGAGAAGAACCTCAGTACAATTGCATAATGTTTTATCATGGGCTTAATAATGTAGGTCAATTTTGCTTCTATCTATTGCTCACACCTGACTATCGAGCTTCAAGTCGTGTTTATATGAAAGGGAAACTTATCTTTCTCCTTTATTTTTTTCCTTTTTTTTGGAAACTCTGTCAGGAATCTACACTAAAACAACAAATTCGCTTCAAATCAATTCAGAAAAAAGAGAGAGAAGTTTTTAATAGGAGGCTTTATATCCTAAAAAGAATGAATACTACAAAACAAAATAAATACTCAGTTTGCACTATTATTTTTCGGTCCCGCAGTCATTCTGTTAACGGCTGTGGTGACTACCTTCGCGCCTGCATTTTTCATCAGTTCCGCAACTTTGGCTTCATGATCTATTTATCAAAAGAATTCTTTAATATACAAGAAACAGAATAATTCAAAACCTTTGCTGCATTTATAAAATCCCCAGAGATTTGTTCCTGAAAGAACGCAACAGATAAGGCATGCCGTCCCCTTTTAGATTTAATGAATAAAACATTTTATCTATACAAGATTTTTACCCAAAAGACCTTGAAACCGAGGACCGAGAACGTGCTAAATATAAGCCATATGGTGAAAATCGCGATCTGAGAGAACCAGAAAAATTTCGAGTCAACAGGATTTGGGATGAGTCTTTCATCATAAGATTCAAAGACCCAATCGTTGTCGCCCTCTTCATCAGGTTCATTCCACCATCTCAACCCAACTAGAAGCCTATTTGAAAGTATTATTCCAGTTATAGCAGAGCATATTTGAGCAAAAGTTGAAAGATTTCAAGATAACTCTTCGAAAAAGGAGTTAGATGATACCTCCCAGTAACGTTTTTAACAGCCCAGAAATCAATGGCTCCAAATAGGACAACCAAGATGAATGCGAGCACTTGACTTGAAAAGGTTGAGAGGAAGAGATAGCTTGGGAAAATGAATAAAGAGTTTCAGCGTTTAGTTTACGAGAACAATGAAAGTATTTTGAATGCCACTGTGAAAATACATGCTACAGGATGTGCTGCATTACTGAGGTCAAAAGTTTCTTGAACGTAATGCGCATTCGCTTGATATTTGTTAGCAAATTGTCTTCTTGGTCCTGGGCCTGCTTCGGTGTCTAAAGGTTGAAATGCCCCAACATTTCTTTCTTGGGCATTTAGTAGAGGAGTTTGGTTAGTGTTGTTCATCCTATTGAATAATCAGTGGCGCTTGCAGGGTTTACCTTACCTGCAGGGACAATTTTCGAAGCAATAAAATACGCTTAATTTTAAACCTTTGTTTTGCAGTGTGGATATCATAAAGTGACATATAGTTCGCAAAAAGGACAGTCTTCGTGAGAAAAAGCGATTTTGATTGAGAGAATAGAACGAGTATGATTAGAAACATTTGAAAAATGTAGTTTTTACCTTCACATAGAGGTACTTTCACATTAAACTAATGGCCTCACAAATTTTCTAGGGTAATAGTAAAAAAATATTTTTCACATATACAGCAAGGCAAGGTGCTTGACTCTGATCATTGCCCAGAGACCTACACCTGAGCTATAGTTAATACTCTAAAGCACGCCTGAATTTTTACCTAAACACTATATGATAGTAAGTAATCGGGTAGAATGCGACTTTCTTGGGACTTGCATTACAAGGCACTAATTTAAACACTTCCAGTTACCAGTATACTAAATTTATGTTTTCTTCAGTATACTTCGGTTAATTTTAGTAGATTGCAGTCTTCTTAGTTGATCGGAGTCAATGAAGAGAATGTAATTAATTGCAGAATGTGTTCATTGTCTATTTAATTGAAACTATCGTCGATTCTATTAAATAATCAGTCAATAATGTAGGATTATCTTTTAAACTCGGGATTGGTTTTTTCCTCTTAAGGTAATAATGAAATCGTAAGCTCCCGACAGAATTTTTTGACCCTTGACCTTTACCTTTATATTCATCGAAATTTTATGCCTAATCCAGTCGTTAGATAGTGTTATTTCAATACTGTCTTTACATGGCAGATATTCATTATTTCTTTTTCTTCAAACCTACCATTACTTACATCCATTTTTAATACCCTGCTTACTAATTGAATCAGCTCAATTCCTAATTCTTTTATTTAGCATCAAAATTTTTAAATTTCATTCAAATTATTGATTTTACAGGATAGTAACTATTTAACCTTTCATCAAGTAGGACCAAAATGAATTATGGGAATAAATTTTTTACAGTAACTTCGCGAATGCACTTTTTTTTCCAAACTCTTTAAGCTTCAAGTCAAAATTGTCTTTCTGCTCTTGACTGAATCCCAACATTGACATTATTACTTTAAACACAGCGATCACTTCTTTGCTACTATAAAAAACATGAGGAAAAATCTTATAGAAATTCAAATTACTTCTTGAACATGCCATCCAATGCTTTTGCAAACATCTGTCTCAGCTGTTCGCGTTCAAAAACATCCTCTTCTAAAGCTTTCACACGATTTCCAAGTTCTAAGTTTTCTTTCTTCAACCTTTCATTCATATCTTTCAGCTCTTGCTCGCTTTTCAGGCACTGCTGGAGCTGAACACTGAGTTGATCATTTATGACACGTTCTTGCTCGCAAAGTCTCTTCATTCTCTCGGCATCCACTTGAAGTTTATTCAAATCTTGCAGATGTAATTCCTGCGGCAGTTCTTCTCTATCAGTTATTTTCTAGAGGATATTTTATATTTATTCAGTCTGGGGTCAAAGAAGAGTATATATTACTCCTTGACTTGAGATAGTTGAATCTTCTTCTTTTATTTCATTGCTACCTTTCTCACGTCCTAATTAAATAATTATTATTGATGAGGACGATAAGATCTCTGAACTAATATTTTTCTTTGTCTTTGATTTCGGTTTGATCTTTGCTCTTGGAGTTTCTTCTTGCGAACCCAAGCTCAATATCGTGGGCAACTGCGCCAGTCCACGTGCACTTGCTGGAGAGGTATCTTCTGGAGTTGACTGTCTCTGTTCAGCAGAACTTTCTTTCTTTTCTTCTGGCATGTTGAACACGAGATCCTGAAAGCTTACAAGTTTCCTTCGGGCTATATTCGGACCCGATTGGCCCAATTTATTTTCAGTATGAGCTATTTGATCTTGATTCGTGTTTGATGGTCCGGAGGGATGACCAGATGCTTCTGTTATTCTATTGTTGAGAGAAGACAGAAATTAGAATATGTGGAGGTTGATTAATTACCTCTTGTATTGCTGCCTCATCTCATTTGACTGTTCTATTACAACCTCGAGAATCTGTAATTTCTTCGCTAACCCTTCAGCGAATGATTTATCCTCTGGAGATGTGGCCGACTTGGGGGAATCTTGGTGTTCCAAAGATATTCTTTCAATATCTGGCGCATATGTTCCTTCTTGGTTAGCCATCATTATTAATTTTTTCAGTCTGCTGTCTAGTTTTGAGATAACCGATGTCCAAGTCTTAGCTTGAGCTTTTGCTGCGGCTTCTGTAGCTTTTACTTTGGCTGTTAAATTTTGGATCTGTTGATTGAGGTCCTGAATTTCTGTGTTATTTGTTTCGCTATTTTGTTTCGGCCAAGGTAAAGAAATTTCTGGTTCAGAGAGAACGTACTCACTTAAGAAGTGATGATAAATCATTGCATCCTGAATAAAAGCCTCATTTGTGGCCAAAGCTTTGAGGCTGGGATCTGCTTTCAGGACGTCTCTTAACTGATCTTCTTTTATTGGAGTCAAAACCGTCTTTACTCTGTAAGCTTGACTACATATTTTCATCATTTCTTGCTTTTCTTCCGTCATCTTCGAGATGATCCTGTGAAGGGTTTCAATTTTGATTTGTTTCTTCTCAAGCTCCACACTCGTAGGGGTTGAACCTTCTTCATTTTTCCCTTTGTGCTTGGTTTTTTTCTTACCAGCATTTTCTTCTAGCGTTTCAAGTAAAATGCGTTTAATCTCAAGTAGAACAAGCCTGTTATCCCCAACTTCTTTGGTTGTTAGATTCACTTGCTTGAATTGAGCTGCCTCTTGAAGTATAGCAATTAACTGATCATTAAGCCTTGTCTCTATTGCAACGAAATGTCGTCGTAGTTCATCTTGCGCCTTCTCATTCTTCCTGTTGAGTTCTTCAATCTGATAATTAGTTTTTTCCATGTGTACTTTTAGTGATTGTTTCAATAATTCTACGGTACTACTTTTATTCTCAAGTTCATTCGCCATCCTTTCAATGTAGTTTTTTAGTTCCTTAAAATCATGATCATTAAGAGCGCTTCGAGCGCGGAATTCATTGTCTGGCGCATGATGATGTTTTTGTGACATTAATTTCTCAGCATAACCATGTTGAGGGAAATCTTTTACCGAAGAGTCTTCTTCGTTTGCTAGAATTTGAGCTTCTGATCGTGGCTTCAGTTGCTCTTCATGTAGATTTTGTGTTGATATTACTTTCTCTACTTCCTCGTGTAGTTCTTGAGTGAGTTGCTTTTTTATCTTTTCATTCGTTTTTTGTAGGCTTAGTGAGTTCTTCTGAGAAGCTTCGAGATTTGAGTGATTTCTCTGAGGGCTGATTCGAAGAGTTTCATCAGGCTCTTGCATTGAAGGAAGAGGTAACTGATTGTGAGACTCTTTTGTCTCTTTATTAACAACTGTTTTCAGAGCATTATGTTCTTCTTTCAAATTCTTTATCGTAGCCTCATCCTCTTTTATTTTTTGTTTTAGTTCTGAGATTTGATGAGCGGAATCTATTTGCTTTTGTGAGTTCTTCAGATCCTCTTCTCGTACTTTCTGAGCCAGTCGTTGGTTTTCTTTTGTTAAGGCACTGAGCTCTTCCTGAAGTCTCTGGCAACTTTTCTTGAGCTCTTCAACTTGATCAGCAAGTGAAGAATTCATCGACTCAAGTTCTGCATTTAATTTCATAGCCTTGTCGTAATTTTCCTTCAGGTGGTCATTTTGAAGCTTGAATTTAATGGTCAAATTTTGAATTTCTTCTACCTTGCCATGCTCCTGCTTCACTGTTTTTTCAAGCTCTTCTTGTTTGTGTTTAGCATCTATCAGCTGCTCCTTTTCAAGAACTAATTCCTGAATCCTTTTGTTTAGTTCGACGATTTCTGCAGTCTTTACTCGGATAGTTGTGTCGAATTTGTGCTTATCTTCAAGGGTCTGCTGAAAAAGTTGAGCATTTTCTTGAGAGTACTGTTCATTTTGATTCTGCAAAATGGTTATTTTCATGTTGAGAGTGTTAATTTTCTGTCCATAAGAGGCTTTTTCCTTTTCAAGCTCATTTCTAATATCGCAAATTTCCATTCTATAGCTCTCATTTTGCTCCCTTTGTTGATCAGGGTTCGCGGGAAGAGTTGCTGAGTGACCCTTAAGACCATCTGAACTCTCACTCAGATTTGAAGTCTTCTCTATAGTTGCAGTTAATGATGAACGAGCCTGTTTTAATTCCTCTTCTAACACTTGATTTTCGGCAAGTTTTTCATTTAATTGGGTTTTGTATTTCATTACTTCATCTTTCAACTCATTTACAGAACTTTGCATCTGATGTTGTTGGTCTTCTAGATCTTTCTCATTTTGACTGAGAGCGCTTTCGAGGTGTTGGATTCGTGTTGTCATCGAAGAAACCGTTTCCTCTTTTTCATCTTCCAACCTTGTGATTTTTTGGATTTCTGCATCCAACTTCATAATGCAGTCATCCAATTTAGCTTGAGATTCAAGATTTGCTAATTTGAGAGACTCATTTTCAGATCTAAGAGTCTTGGTCTCGAAAACCAAATTCCGATTTTCATTCTCAACTTCAGCCAACTTTAGTTGCAACTCATTCGAAACGTCGGTTTTCTGACTAAAATTCAAAACATTCTTTTCCTTCTGTTTTTCAAGCTCTTGACATTTCATCTTTAATAGGTTGTATTGTACCTCAAGCTCTTGATGAGCTCTCTGAATAGTTTCAAACTGACTCTCCTGGTCAGCAAGCTTTTTTCGCAGTTTATCCACTACTTTTTCTTCTCTCGTTTTCTCTACTGAAAGGCGCAGAGTTTGTTCGCTTAGAGATTCCTCCAATGTTTCTGCTTTTATCCTCAAGTCCTTATTAAGCTTCTGTAGTTCAAGTATTTGCGACTTTAGTAACTTCTCTCGGTGTTGGGCTGTTTCTCCCTGCTTTTCAAGTGCTTGCTGGAGTTCTTCTACCTCAGCTCTCACTCGGTTGACCAGTTCTTCTTTCTGTTTAGCAAGCACTTTGGCTGTCGAATTGACAGAGTCATGTATTTCTTTGTTCTTTAGCATAAGACCTTCATATTCCTCTTGGACTCGCTCTAACATGGTTTGAAGTTCCAATTTTTCGTTATTTAAGTTCGAAACTTGCTGATTAAGAGCCGAAATCACATTTTCATAATTAAAGATAGATTCTTCTAACTCTCTGATTTGTTGCTGCTGAGACTCAATCGCGGATTTTGCTTCTTTTTTTAGCTCTTTGTTCAGCTTTTCAAGTTCTCTATTAGCTTTTTTGCTCTTCTTTAGAGCATTCAAATTCATTTTCGATTTGATCTCTAAGTCCTGCTTTGAACTTTGTAGATCTTGCTGATTCGTACTAGGTGATTGCTGCTGGTGCTGTTGATATTCCATTGGATTTTCTGCATTATTTTCACTAGCACCAACCTCCAAGAGCAGTCTATCTAAATTAAGGTTCGGAATCATGTTCGGTTCCTCAGAAGGAGAGGTGTTGGGACCTACAATTTTATCCTTCTTTGGAGAGGGATTTTGCTGTTGCTGAGATGTGGCAGGTATCTCTTTCATTTTCGGAGCAGGTTTCTTGGACTTCTTGGTTTTCTCGGGTTTTTTGGGAGATTCAAACTCAGTTTGGTAATTGTCTTGACTCGATGCAGCTTTTCGAATAGACATGCCGCTCGATCGAAAAGTGAGTAGGCTGGCTCTCAGAGAAGATAGTTCTTCCAAAATTTGAAGTTTTCCTTTCGATTCTTTTCTTAACTTGTGCTTTGCTTTTACTAGTTTCTGTTGAAGTTCATTCTTTTTCTCATCAACAACTATGTTTGCACTCGCGCCGATGCTTGAATCTTCAGAATGCAGCAAATTTAGAGCTTTTTGATGCAAATTATAATCGTCATGTTTAATTTTTTCGAAATTGAGGTGAAACTCTGGACTGATTGGACCTCTTTGGACCAACTTGCTGCTCTCTGAAATTCCAAATTTCTGAACATGGGAATTTTCTCCGCCATTACTTCTCGGAGACTGCTTGTCCATATTCTCTGGTTGAAAACTCTAATCAATTATAAAAAACTTAAAATAGTCAAGAGATGACATTCCAATACCTTTCCAGATCGAGCTGTAGGGAAGTGACCAAACTCACTAACATCTTCCGTCTGTTTTTGACTTGCTTCAGTTTTCAATACTCTTTGAGAGTGCAATGGTGTCCAATCATATCCCGTTCGAGGTGATAAATCTATTCGGTGTGTGTTGGGTACTGTTGACCTGTATACGCTTGTTGTTGTTTGATACAAAGTGCCAAATGATCTGTTTCTTTTTGGATTCCAATTTGAGAAGGTGGATCTATTTGAGAGACGATAGATGATTGAACAAAAATATAAAGATATTAGTTTACTTCAAGCTTAGAACATTTGATTCTCTTGGACTTTTTTTCTGAGTCTGCAGCTCAGTTATTAGATCTTCACAAAACGATTTGAATTTGAGGGTGTGATTGACTTTATTTTGGAAGACGTTTTCAATTGTTCTTTCCCTCAATTTAGCATTTCTAGCGGCATCCTCTACCAATGCATTTAAGTTTTTGCAGTTTCTCAAGAGCTCGCCTTGATATTGAGTCTCTCTTGGGGAAGTTTTAGACACTGATGACACATTGTAGAGAAAATGTTAGGGAAAAAATTAGTTACATTTGAGCTTATTCGAGATTGAAACAACTTGATTCCGAATCTATAAATATTAACTCAATAAGCAAAAGATCAGAAAACGTCTTGTAATTACCTGATCTAGTAGACTTAACTCAGATGAAACCAATTTACTATGTGTTTGTGCCAGGTATTGATCAACAGACTCCTCTCCTCGAACCTCCGACTCGAGCTGCTCTAATTTTTTCTTCATTTCTGCAATAAGGTTATAATTGCTGTTGGCATTCTTCTCCCATAAATCTCCAACATCTTTCTCCAATTTTTCCATGAACTGAAGATCTGAATTTAAAATTGTTCGTCAAGCTAAAAATGATCAAAATTCAACGATACCTGGTTGCTGATTGAAACTAATAGCATCGAAAATACTCGTTGAGAAATTTTGGATAGTTTCCTTGACACATGCTTGCAAAGATCTCTCTCTAAACGCGATTTCATCATATTATTTTGCCTGAGATAAGAGAGATTCACATACATCTGAGCAATTTTCGTTATCTCAGTGAATAAATCATCCGCATGTTGGTTCAAAAACTCTTTGAGGTTGAATGTATTGTCATTAATTCCAGATATAAATTGATTCGAGGTCATTGACAGCAGGCTTTCCATTTGTCCGTTTAAGAAATCCAACTCGAAAAATATCTTTCCTTTATAATCAGATTCCCAATCGAAGTTTTTTGAATCTATTCCAAAGCGTAGTTGCAGGACTGAAAAAATAATTGAGAAGTATTTACTCGAAATTTTGTCATCAAGTTCTGAGAATTTCTCTGTAAGTCTATTTACTGACTCCTTAGCATCATTTAACTTAAGAGTGATAGTCATGCTTCTAAAGTGATCGTCAATCGCTGGTTTGCAAGGGTTACTCAGTTAAGTTTGTTTATGTGTCTAAGCTTGTAAAATTTTATTTCTTTCTCTATTTTAGCTTAACTCTTTAATAAGTTTATTTGTTAATAAGATTCTATTAAATACTCGAAAACTTTTTGATTTTTTTGACAATTTAGTCATCATGGTGATTTAACGTCTAAGATTTTGACTCGTTGAACTGTTTTCATTCATAATGCTGCTCAAACAATTTGAACTTAACAAGATTTCATGATGAGTCTATCTTTTTAAGAGAGACGAACTTGAAAAATCAGAAGAAGCTTAAATAATCTCTTCTCCTTTTGTCAGATTTGACTCAGTTAAAAGAAAAAACAACCAAAAAAATAATAAAATAAAACAGAGGAAACCATTTGTATGTTTTATAATTTGAATAGTTATAAACCGAAACAGACTTATTGCCAACTAAATATAATGCAAAGGTGCCGAATGTAATGTGTTCAACTTCTAACAATCGGATTTTTTTCAATGGATTTTCTGTCTCGCTTTATCGCAGAATCAGCTCTTTTCACCTCTTTTTCTATCATAAGTTGTTCAAAATTATTGATGCAAAGTAAGTACTCTCACAGTTTTGTTTGATACATCAGCACCATCCTCTTCGTGTATTTTCCATTAGGTGTCGCCCAGTAGTTCAAATTCTTGGTTGTTATTCAGAAATACCAAAGAGGCGAAAACAATTCGAATCTGTTTGTTGATCGGAAGCAACGACGACATTATATTTGGATTTATTTATTTATGCATTGAGAACCTGAAAATAGGCCTTTGTACATTACAGCTGGCTCTTGAAGGATCGACTTGGTAATGAAATCGGTTTCCCGTTACCAAAGAAGAAGTGAGTAATTATAATGCCATGATCGTTTAGAGTGAATTAGAAAATGGACTGCTTTATTGATTCTGATCTTTCGAGTTTGGGTACTTCGATGAGTTCATGTAGTTCAAGCGATTGGTGTACTTAGAATTTCTGATGATTCCAAAAAGAAGCTAACGCAATGAATAACTTGTTAAATTAAAAAATATTCAATGATATGGCTCGAAAATATTAATCTACGGGCAATTTCGACGGAAAGAATAAAGTATAAACTGAAAAACGAATCCACTTTGATACTTTAATTAAAATTAATTTCTAATTCCGAACGCGTTCTCATAAATGTCATTGCTCTTACTCTCCAGATTCCTTCAAGAATATTGTGTGGAGTTTCTCACTCTATCAGATGCTCTCAATCTCTCTTATACTTGCAAAGCGTTCAAACAGATCGTCGAAAACCATTGCACTTTTTGGGTCCAACAATGCATTAACATGTCAATTTCTTTCGATATGTTGTTATTGAGGTAGAAAAAATTATTCAAACTGTTAACAAAGCGTTCTAGTCCATATTACCAAGAACCCAAGTACGAAGCACTTGTCAAGCAGAAAGTCAAATTGCTGAAAAACACTACGTGGAGAAGAAACTTAAAAGCCCAGTTCCAAGCTAGGAAAGTTTTGATATCGCAGCTCGCGAAAGTTGTAACTCGTAAAGAAGCTCTATTGTTTTTGCAATACTTCGATGAGACGCTCAGAGGTAGAGTTTATCGAATTCAGAAGTTTACATATCCTCAACATAGATCCGCCACTCCCACTTCTCAAACTGAAGAAGGAAACGATTTTCAGTAGCTCAACAAACACAATATTCCAAAACAAGCTCTCTGAAGTACTTTTTGATGGAACAGAGCTCATCCCACGAGATACCCACAATCATTTTACCCTTGATAAACTCGAAGATAGCATTAAATATTTTCAAACTAATTTATTTCGCCACGTAAACAACAGCAAGCAAATGAGTTGTGTAATGCTGATAATATTTCAATTGAATTCAGCTGACAGTGCAGGAGAAAATCTCATTGATGAGGATCAGGTGGTACAACCCACCTTACGAGAATGGGTTTTAATGAATTTTTTTTTTTTGTTGGTGAATTAATACAAACTCTTTAGGGCATCTATCACTGATGTTGCCGTTAGTCTCCCCGACTTGGACAAAATAAAGCATCTTGTGCTGTTGGAGATAAATCGCTTTGAATTACTTGAAAAGATACACTTTGGTTTTTATCTTGCGTTTGTGCAACAGTGCAAAATCACACGCAAATACTTGGAAGCTTTTGAACACGATCCATACTTGCTTCTCTCGGAGTACACATCCAGATGGAATGCATATGTAGCTTCAATGTTGGAGCTTGAGACCTCATTCGGCTCTTTGGCTAAAAAAATAAACGAGCTCTACCAGCAACACTTTCCAAAACATCCACAAAACCCAAGATTTTCAATTTGGAGACTTATGGTAAGGATACCTGTAGCGATTTAGTGATAATTATTGATGTAGACAAGACTTTGGTTCCGGGAAGTCTATGAAACTGGCAACTTGGCAAAGGTATTGAACGAGTCATTTTTTCTATTGATTGGGGATATATTGGACGGAATGATATTTCAGATTTGGGAATTGCCCGAAGTCCAATTGAAAGAAAAGAAATCCATTGGACACGGGCTCCCAAAATCATTATATATTGAACTTCACCGAAGAAGGTAAGCTTTTTTGCTCACTAAGTCCAGATTTAATAACTCTGCTAGGACTCAGCAAGCTAGCGAATCATTTGAATTGTCAGTGTCTTTAAACAGTGAGAAATTTTTCCATAGCCGGCAAGAGCTTCTCATCAGGCTATTAACAGAGTAAAACTTAAACTTTCGATTTGAATTAAAGGAAATTGTAGTTATGTCCAAATGATTGTTGACTTAAGCCTCAATGAGGTGACAGTTCACTTCCTTGACTGCACTGACGTATCAAAAGTTTTGCTATTTTCTTATATGGGATTTGTTTTCCGACGTTGCATAGGTAAAATTCGGGTCACCTTACCAAGATTTGGAGGAAGTATTTCTTAAAAGATTCAGGTAATCACAATTATTGTCATGTTGCGTTAAGATTAATGTAAACAGACATTCTTATCTTAATATTGCGGATTTACTGTCTGAGCATCCTGCTCTATTTCGATATATGTTTGATCAAAGGATGAAATTAATTAAAGGAATTTTCCCCAAGCGCACTCAAGTTGTGGCTACAAAACTCCAAGTCGAAGATGCAATCATATTTTTGGAACAATATACAGCCAAAGTTCTCTCTTCTATTGACTTAGCAGACATTTTAAAGGCAATTCAACACACCCTTTCTCTTGAAATAATAAACTTTTTGGCCCTTTATAGGAATCATTATCTTTCGAACTTGCGAAGAAAAGTCCTTTCGCTCTTTTTATGCAAGATGTCCTCAACAAACTCTATGTACAAAAGAAAGTGTGCTTCAAAGGAGTCATGTTCAACGAAAGCTCTCTAGCCATGACAGAACTCAATCAGTATGGTGTGTTGCTGGAAAAGACGGGATCTTCAGTGTCTTTGAGCCTACGGCAAGATGCAATTCATTTTTTACTTAGGACACTCGAGAAAGATTATCTTGGGTACCAAGAAGATTTTAATTACTGGATAAGTCAAGTGGAAGAGATGAAGAAATACGCAGCCTTTGATGAGCATATTCGATTTATTAATAAAAACAATAATGTCCCTAGCCTTTCTGAAATGGAATCAGTCTTTTATGACCTTGACAAAGATGTGGAGATTGATATTCTGGTAAAAATGGACTCCGAACAAGTAGACTTTAACTCAAATTGACAGATGTCGAAGTCTTATCCTCACACTTATTCATTGCATGCAATTCGATCATTTGCAATATGAATATGGTCTGTTAGAGATGTGGTTGTACATTTTTGCAATTGGAATTAATTAATTAGGCTTTTGCAATTGCCAGTATTCTTAATTTTATGTGCGATTCTTTTTCTTATTCATTCAGTCAACTATATGCAATGTAAGAATTGTTACCAAGTCGCCATATGTATTTTGAATTGTCTTCCTTTCCAAAGAGAAATTTTATTCCTTATTTGACCAAAATTAAAGAACATTAATGCCGCAAGGTACAGAGCAAGCTGCTCATCCACAGAAGAAGCGTTGTTCATTCAACATGTTCTATCGCATCAAACTATTTCAGTTGAAAAATGTACGACTTGATGACTCATGAGAAGTGAGATTATTATACAGATAGGCAACTTAGCAAACTTTGCCTCTCTAACACCGAAGCGGAATGCTTTTCATTCATATTCGGATTGGTGGCAATAGTCACCATATTAAAAAGCTTCTCTGGAAATTCTGGATTTTAAAAATAGTAATTAACGAGTCACTCTAATCCATGACTTTCCAACAATGGTATTTAACTTCAAATGTTTTTTGTTACATTTCAAAAATGCAAGGCAGGTTCAGCATCCCACAGAACTCGATGAATGAAGAACTGAACGGCCTTGACTTTAATGCGTTTTGGTTGAGCTGTTATTCTGCTTTTTGTTAATCGTTTTATCCAAGATTTGATTAATTGCTACAACAGATAAAATCGATTTAACGAGCACGAAGAGATGGAGTGAAGTTTCTGGGTGACAATGTCAATGATATTCACGTTTTTATTGTTGGTGGTCACTGGCACAATTATGGGAATGGAGGGATGCACTATCTGGTCAAACAGTAAATTGAGCGGACCCAGCTTCTGCCAAGAAATCAACAATAAGTGGCTTTATTACGGAGGATTCACTTTGCTGATTGTAGGTTTTCTTGGACTCTGTTCCCTGGCAGCTTTTCAAATAACTCATCATAAGAAGCATCATCCTCAGCCTCAGCGCCATCCACCCGCTGGTCCTCAACCAATTCAGGTGAATGCTGACCAGAATGACCCACAAGCGCAACCATTGCTTCCTAAGTAGTAATATTTCATAAAGTATTATTCCTTTACAATTCAATTCTCATATTTATATATCTATTGCTTTGAATGTTTCCTCATTATTTTTCTAACATTTCACGATGAAATTTATTGTTTCATTTCCGTGAAAACCACTAAACACGTACACACATACTGCCGATAAGCGAGTTTTACTGCTCATTCATTAATTTTTCGGTCATAGAATATTTAAAGGAAGAAATGATTAATTCGATTACTTTTGAACGAATTCCATGACCATTTTCTTTTTGACAAGACATTATTAAGTAAAACAACTTCCTGAATAATTAGTGATATAAATACATTCAACAACACATATAACACGCGCTCTCTAATCCTGGAGCACGTCCTCTTTTTCGATTTTAGGATATTCCTCTTTGCAAAACAGCACAACAATATTATCTATCGTGGTTTTACTGAGACGAGACGAGAAATTTTTGAGCAGAACCTTCCTTGCAGTATCAGAAGACAGAAGATTCAATCCATTGAACATCTCTTTAATGCTGCTATATTGGGAAACAATCGTAGAAACAGTTTCTCTTCCGCAACCGTTAATTTTTCGGAGCATTTGAGCGAAAATCGCTTTAGGGTCTGAGGGCGCCTTTGCATTTTTCTTGCTGAATTCTTCATAAGTGTATCTAAACTCTAAATATCCGCTGTCCTCTGATTGGAAGGTCTCTTTAAAATTCTTCTCAATAACCATGTTTAGCCTCGTGATCCAATTAATAGAATCCTCAGTATCTTTCGAATGATGTGTTTTGAGCTTATCAACTAACCGAGTGGTCATCATGGCGCTATCTACGTTAGGTTGAGAAAGCATGGCGTTTTTCGTTGTTTTCCCTTCACATAAGTAGTACACATGTTTCAACCCTGACGCTTTCAACCTGAATTTTTGATGGTTGTATCGACCATCGAATATACTGCTGGCAAGGTCATCTGCTGTCTTCCTCTCAATAATATACTCCAATGGATACACAGTCTTTTCTTCTTCGGTTTCTATGACTACCACCCAGAGGAAATCTCCGATAGGCAGGTTTTTTAGTTGAACGGATATTCCATTCACGACAAGTTGCTCATAGACATAGCTCCTGTCGTTTTTGTTCTTAATTTCTCGATTATCAACATACAGCTCGACTTTATAGCTTTTTATTTCTCCTAATCACGCGGAATTGTTATGACTCCTGATAATTCAAATGGAAGTACTCTTTAGCACTTGATGCTTGAACTCAGCTTCAGCAAGCTGCACGTTGACGCCTTCAGCCATAGTCTTAGTAGTGTTCTCATCACAGCCCCAATCAGAATCGAACGGTCGAATGAAACTCGAATCGTTGGTATCTTTTGACAGTAGCTGAGATTTTGAGTTGAACATGTTGGAGGTCTCATCAACCAAAGAATTTTCGCAATGATCCTCTTCAGTTTCAAGCATCACGTCATCTTTTGGGAGCTGCCTGGATTTAGGAGGTTCGTAAACTTGGATCGATATTGGTTGGTCATCAATTTCAAGATACTCGATTTCTTTTTTCGTGCTTTTTTCTTCTTCTTCAAAATCAGATAACCTCTGTTTAGACATCTGCTCTCTTGCTAACTTGAGCTCCGAACTCACTTGCTGATATTCTATAGCAAATCCTGAAGGTTTTGTTGGGGCTTGTTGATTCACTCGCACTTCCTCGAATAAAGTGAATCTCGTCCTGCTATTATTATCTTCAGCATCCTCTGCAGGAGCCACAAGATGAGTGATGGAAGCCAAAGTCTTTGGGATCTTTTCAAGTGACTCTGCTTCTGCGGCTCTCAATTCATAGATGCTACCAGCAAACTTTAATCCGTAATCGGTCAGTGCATACTTCTCTTCGTTACCGAAATTGAACACGGAAATATATTCGTATTTCAACAGGGTGGCAAGAGTCGACCAATTTGTTATCTCTATCCCTGGAATAATCTTCACAAATATTAAATGTCAGGCGACTCAAGCATTTTTAAGCATTTGTTACCTTTGAAAGTTGGGTAGTAGCATACTTAATCTCCTTTTTAGAGGCGAAGTTCGTTCCAGTTTGGGACCTATGTGAGTACAACCCGAGCAAAATATTCGAGGAGGAACTATTCTTCTCAGGTTTGTAGTCTCTTATCCTTGCTCTGCTTCCTGCTGAGGGAGTGATACTTACCGCGTTCGTAGAAGTATTGCTTGACACATTTGATCCAGGAGTAATGTACTTCTTCAGAGTTTTCCTGAAATCAAGTCCATCGTCATCTTTCAGACTTCGAGCACGCTTGAGAGTCGGAGCTTGAAATGAATTTTCATCATTGCTACGCTGTTGATCGCTATCATCATTTTCTGAGGTTCTATCTGAGCTCTGAGTACGGCTGAACCCCTCTTTGTCATTTTCATTCTCAAGCAATGGCTGCGTGACTGCTTGGGTACCTGTGTCAAACTCAGATCTCCGTGAATTCTCTTGGGTGCTGTCCGCTGAGGAAATAAAATTCGTAGCATCACTCAGAATAAAATCCTTGTAGTGATTTTTAATAAGTACTCCTATCATACTTGCCATCTTAGGTCCAACTCCTTCAAGTTCAAGTGCTTGCTTTGCTAAGGGAAAACTTAGACAGGAATCTGGAGCAAATGTACTTGATAGAATAGGTAATGGATATTTTTCGATGGAATTCATGACCTTTTTATAGCAGAAAGCAAGCTTGGGATTGTTCGTCAACTGGGCATTTCTTCGCTTCTGTTCGAAGAAGTTATAAATGAATTGATTCTTATCGTTCAGACTCTGGCCTTGAGAAGGATTTTTCGAGACCTTCATGCTGGGTTTGGGTTGACTAAGATTAAATGGTAAGGAATTCATCATGGCTCAAATAATTCGATATTTATATATAATTTGAATTCAAAGTTGTTATTTGTTCGTTTTAATTGCGGATTTTTTTTTTAATGTTAAGAGCAAGTCACAGCTAAAATTCATGGCTATTTACTTCTCTTTTCAACTTCACTGCTCAATGTATTTTTTCAATTTTTCTTAGATGAATGCTTCTTATTATTATGCCTTGTGTTTTTCATCATAACTTTTCTTCAGAAGTAAACTAGGCTTCAAATTATTCGTTTATTTTTTTAGAAGCAAGAGAGTTCTTATAATTTGCTCTGTCCAAAAAAAAAGTCTCTCCGGTCGACAGTTTTCAAATGTTGGATCGGAATTAATTTGACTGACCTCTTGGGTGGTTTTTCATAATAATGAAATTACTATAGACAAATTTATTCTCTATACCGATATTAACATCTATTATTGTATCTGAAATACGCTGTAGCTGACTAAATGATAGTGAGCTTGATACTCCTGGAATTCATCGCTAATGTAAAACAAAATAAATTCCTCTACAGACATGAAAATTATTCATTTATGAGGTCTCTGAAAGTCCAGGCCAAATTTAGTTAATTTATTACTTTCTTCAAATTAGAACTCAAGTCGCAAACTAAAACCTGTCACTGGATTTCTCTGTGTGCGTGTGTATCAGACCAATTATTGCACGCCCCCTTGAAAATAAATCCTAAATTCGTCAGGATTAGTTAATAATTGTTTGTAATCATAAAACTAAAAATTCACATTATATCGCTTCCCTTCCTCTTCAAACGAAAAATCTACAACAATCAGTTATCGAGAGACCGAGACGATGAATAAATATCATTTCAGCATAGAAACCTTGAACGAATAGTTCGAATAGTTCCATCGTTCTATATTCGTTATTTCAATCCAACTCCGGAGTTAATTTTTTCTGACGACAGGAATACAACAAATTACCAGTGAATAAAAGAATCTCAATTCAATGTCGATAAAGGCGGTCTGTGAGTTTTTTATCCAACTGCAAGGGTTCAGAAACATCGATCTCTTTAACCAAGGGCTGTATCATCTCAGAATCAGAATATCTCATGAAGAAGGAGGAAAGGTATCATCATTATTGTAGTTTTATTTGCTTTAGTCCTATCATTAACTTGCTTGACGCTTAAACATTTACTTAGAGGCTATATGCGCAACCTTACAACGCTCGAGAAGCAGCAGATAGTCAGACGGATCTAACAAAAAAGAAGCCCAAGGAGATTTCTCCAGCCCTCATTCTTGATGACATTCACACATTCTGCACGAGAACAGTTTTAATCAGATTTTGTGAGGAAGAGATCGAATTCAATGATGTTTGTCATTTCCGCACAGAGTTTGATGCTTATCCTGATTGCACAAATCAAACTTTCCTCCTGGACGCTCATTTGATGTATGCTGATGCAGCTAATATTAACGATGTATTCAATATTTCCTCCAGAATGTGACTTAACGTACGTAAACTAGTCTACAAAATCCAGCCAAACCAATCTCAGCTTTGTCAGCGTGGCAAATTTCAAAGCCAAAGTTATCAATTCTCATCTCGGAGTCCATGAATACATTCCAATCTTGTTCGATAATCATTATTTCAGCGTCGCACACTGTATGGTGCATTCATTATTGCTTGGTAGAACATAACGCAATATATTCATGTCACCTTACACCAATTTCTCTCAAGATTTTCGTTTCAGGAAAATTCCCGTTGAAATTCTCAAAGCTGAAGAATTCAAGTATGAAACTACCACACCTATTCCTAAGGAGAGAAAAGCTAAGAGCTTTACTGAGTTTTTACAAACTACCACTAATAAATGTACTATCACCTCTTGGTCCCTATTCACTCACTACTCTAAAATTTGAAGTCCAAAAAGATCAAATCGATGCGTTTTATTATTACTATACTAAAGCATTGAGCCACGCATATGAACGAACTGTGAACTACTTCTTCTTACTGATTGATTTGTTTATCAACGAGCACAACGAACCTCAATTTAAGACGATTATGGTAACACATGATAACTCATGGATTTTAATATAGCAATCACTTTGTCTTCCCATTAGAAAAAGTCCCTGGAAGGGGAGAATTATTTAAAAGAGTACGCAGCCAGGAAAGCCATGTCTGATTCAGATTTACAAGAAAAGCCAAGTAATAATTAACTAAACTTCCTATCGAGCGATATGCATGAATAGGACGGCTCAGTGATCTTTTCGAAAGCAAGAGTCCAGATGATATTGCAAGCATCATACTCACTGTAAATATATTTCGTAATAATCAGTTTCAATAACAAAGATAATTCAGGAAACAAACAGACTTGCAAATAAATCGTTTCAACTGTGGTATCTACTTATTAATGTCGCAATGCTCGTTGGAAGAGACGTCTGCAAGGTGAATCAAAGAAGCTATAATGAACATATGAGGGAGAAATGGGGAGAGAGCATATTCCAGCGGATTTTTAAAACAACACAATTAGTGGTGAATTACGATGCTAGAGTTGCAGAAACTCATAAGGCAAACGCAGCGACCCTAAGAAAAAAATTATCTCTTCCTGATCTGGACATCGATCCGACTGAAAGTGTCCGATTAATCTTTTTATTCTGTCACTGAAAAACTCTTTTCACTAACTAGATCATCGATCTGAAAATGTTCCCTCCGCCAGAAATTCATCCAGTCCTGTTTGAAGAGATATGCATTCACTCAAACCCAAATGAAGTATTTCCGCTTTCCTTCTATCAGTTGGCTAACACAATTTTTTAGCAACAAACAAACGAAATTTTGGAAAGTATAGAAAATAATTGCAAGGTGAACAAAGAAGGGTAATAATCGATTTCATTTCTGATATTTGACATCATTAACCAGAGGAATACATCTCATCGTGCTTTCACATGGTTTTCAAGCGAATTCTAAAGATGTGAGGTTGCTAAAGAACAATATTAGCTTAATATACAAAGACACAATGATTTTATGTGCATCCTCAAATGAGGAACTCACAGACGGGGAAATTCCTGATATGGGAATTAGACTGGCTGACGAAGTTCGAAATTATATTAAGCAATGGTGTCCTGGTTCCAGCCTAAAGAGACTGAGTTTTATTGGACACTCGCTGGGTGGGCTGATTATCCGTGCCGCTTTGCCATATCTAGAGGAATACAAAGACAAGATGCATATGTTTATGACACTTGCTTCACCTCACCTAGGATATATGTATCACTCTAGCTCAATAATCGATGCAGGGCTGTGGGTGTTAAAAACGTGGAAAAAGAACGTGTGTCTCACGCAACTGACCATGAGCGACGCGAAGAAGCTTGAAGACACCTTCTTATACAAACTCTCAACATTTAAGGTACCTTTTGCTTTTTCAGTGGAAATGCTCAAACTTATTATTTAAAAGGGACTTGAATGGTTTAAAATTATTTGTTTATTGGGTTCATTCCAAGATCAATACGCTCCATTTGAGTCAACCAGATTACAAATTAGCAAAAAAGCTCTTGAAGATTCTGCGTAAACACACATCTTTGGTTAGAGTTGCTTGAATCGTTTTTGATTGAAACAGTAAAGGCGAAATCTACGCCAAGATGGCTCATAATCTTCTCTCTCGTATCAAAACTCCTTATATTTACCGCATCGGCGTGAACTACAAAATTCCCAAGAAGTAATCATATTTTCCCCTTTGCGGTATGAGATATAATTATAATTCCATAACTAGAAGCTTCGATACGATGATAGGAAGAGCTGCTCATATTGAATTCTTAGAGAATCAAGCTCTTCATAGAATGCTAGTTTATCGATATAGCAACTTCTTTTCTTAAAATGGTTTATTCAAAAATTTCGTGTGCATATTTTACTAAAAAATGTTTATGGATAAGTTGTTTAGTTGTTATTATCTTGCATGTAGCAGACGTGATTGGCCGTTATTTCGCTGTTTTAGTTACTATTTGAAACTATAAGCAGAGTTAACGATTTTTACATGACAATCTTGATTACTTGTACTTGCATGAATCAGAAAAACCAAGAATAAGGGCAACAATTTTTATCAATTCTCTTGATTGTATGAAACTTGAAAGAGTTGCCAAGCATAACATTTATAGAAATAAAAAAATGAAGCTGAGTTGCATGAACGAAAGAAAGATGATAATTTTTTAGCTTGTATTTAAATTTCAGTTGGCACATACTTAAACTTTTGTTGATGCCCTTTGACCCAATTAAATTCTAAATGAAATTACACATAAACCTCTCTCTCTCTTTTTTTTGAAACACACTTAAATTGCATCTTCCAAGGGGAATTAACCCTCAGAATCAATATCAATCTCTTATTAACTTTATTGTAGGGTTTCTGCCATAAAAGGTATGTCACTAGTTCCATATTTCCTAGGTGGTACTCTAAAGGGAAGGTTTTCAATCAGGTATTTTTTCCTTGCTGCTGATCCTATAAGTGAAATAAAACGATCGGTTTTCTCAACATTCATATAATTTTATTATTACCTTTCATGGGCGGAATAAGAATGCCAAGCTCGGAATTCATGACTGAAATCTGAGAGAAATCTTTTTCATATCTACCCCAAGCCGCTGGTGACATATTATGACTACCGAAGTATATAACCGTATCATCATTGATCTCATTATTATCATCGGTCACCACAAACACCTTGATATGTGGAATGACTCCTTGGTTATATGCGTAGTTGGATGAGCCTTCAAATTGGTGCAATATTTGATGAGAAACTTTGCCGCTTTCATAATAATCTTTCTTCAAAAAGAGACATCCTGCTGCTTCCACGCCGTCATAGGAGTCGAAAACGTAGCTTTTCGTTGGATATATAAGCTTAAAGTGGTCCAAAACCGAGAATGTATCATCATCTGCCTTTTCAGGTTTTGAGAGTAATTTGGTTTGTTTTTCGTCTTTTGAGCGACCTTTCTTCAGCTTTGCCCTCTCTGCGCCAACCTCTTTCAATGACTTGAAAGCTGGAATAACACTTGCTTGGAATTCGCTCAGATATTTTTCGTCGATTTGCCCAATACTGGAAGTTTGGTAAGTCACAATTTTTTTATTCGCTTTGTTTGGGTCTTGACAAGGAAATTGTTTGAGCACATTGTTTATTTTGCCTAGACCAATTTTATTCATCTCTTGATCACGGAAGCGGCCTGGAAGTGATGGAATCAGTACAACATCAATGTTTTCATATTCGTAATCATTCAAATCGTATTTTAACAGTGATTTGTAATCTGCCTTCGATGGCATGATTGCCTGTACATAGTGTTCAAGGGTCTGCTTAAAATCCTTATTGAAATCAAAACCCGATGTATCTTTCTTCTCGGTTGTTTTTAGAGCTTGTTTCTTGGGAAAATCTTGGAACCATAAACCGTTTGACCAAACTGCCCAATCTCCAGTTGTCAAATTCCCGCTAGAAACTACAACTCTTTTGTATTCATTTAGCAATTAAGTATATAGTGCATTCAATTTACCTCAGCATCGAAGGGAATTTTAAGAGCCAAAGCTTTGGATGGAACGCACCTGGGAATCCACCGCTTGTATTTTTGGGTGGGTGAATGAGGGTGAGATTTTTATAGCCACTGAATTCTCTCTCAATTGGTTTCAAGTTTTGTCCACCAGAATCATTCGCTAACACCAACTTTTAAATACAATGTTAAGGATTTAGAAACAGAAGGGTAGTAGTAACACCTGAATTTGCTGTCTGAGCATCGGATCCAAAAGTTCAAACTCAAATCCAAATGTCGTCATGAACGCAACTTCGAGTGTCCACTTTGCGTTTCTGGGATCTACAATTTGAATTTAGGTATGGTGAAGACAGTGAGTTACTCAGAGTAATACCTTTCAAAAGATCTTCATAAAGCATCTCTCTGAAGCCTATCATACAGTCTCTATAATCATCTTTTGGATAATACATCAATTTGTTGATATAAAGCCACTTTTTATCTGATAATTTGTTTTCATTTGTGCCTTTTGATTCTTCAAGGGGTAATTTTATGGTGTTGCTTAAAGCATCAAGTGAATTTGTGGTTTTGAGATTGCTGCCAGATTTAATTTCTCCTAGGGTAACAATCCTATTTTCTTTTTCAAGCATGACTGGGTCAGGATTAGTTGTTTCGGTAGGTCTTCTTTTTCGAAGCTCATGAAGCTCTCGAAGCATTGCGTTGGCATCCTCATAGTGATTAGCAACAGGTTCAGGAGTAATTTGATCTGCAGTACGTTTTCCGGCTGCTGAAAGCTCAGTCAAGGTTTTGAAATTTGATCCTTCCATTTAAAATAGTAAATATGAGATTTGGAATACTTGATGGATTTAAAATTCCCTCTTCCCAGTATTTTTGTTGAATCACTTAAATTACAGAAGGTCAAAACATTTGATTGAACTCTTACAATAATTTATTAGAGGGAAGGTCATTTTTATGAATTCATCATGCAAAATATAGTGGTTTCTAATCACATGGAGGTCGAGGATAGTAAGCTTCTTCTGATGCGTAAATTATGATGAATTGAGTGAAATTCAATTTCGTTGGGCAATGCCGACAATATATCAGTTTGTGTGTGTACCAATTTTTCATAGCTATACTAATGAAATCTCAGCTAAAATTGGTTGGGAATACAGAGTGAAAATCAAACTCAATTCGTGTTGCATCTAACTGTTGGTTTTCCAGAAAAATTGTGGATGATAGTACAATTTTTTAATCATCAGCTGACTAAGCATTAAATTTACTCGTGTCATAATTCTCTAGAAGCCTGATGTATTTTTCGCTATTTTATTCAATATCAGAGGAATTTATTGAATTTTATCCTTCAATTTCACAGCGTTTTTCCTTAATTTCCAGTTTACTTTATCAACTTTTCAATAGAAGATCTCGATTTTATTTGTAATAGGCAATCACTTCATAGTAAAACCAGCAAGATATTGAAGATACCATACCATTAATCATTGAACGGGATAAAGCAAAGCCTATTTCAATATGAAAGATTCAAAATAATATTGAGCAGTTCAAATACGATGAATAAGGCAGGAAAAACAGAAAAATTAAGAAATCCATACTGCAATGCAGCGGATCCAAAATTGAGTCTCATATGAATAACGCCATTGATAGAAAAATAAAAGGTAGAATCGAATCAAATCAAATCAATCTAAAAGATCATGAGATTGACTTTCATCCTGATAATATTTTGTCTTGTGTGGCAGTATCTTTAATTGCACAGATAGCATCTTCTTTAGATGAGCCTAAGAGTTCATTGCTTATCTAGTTCGTATAACTTATAAATAATTAACAATATACTTTGCTGTTAATTCTTTGTGCAGAACGTAGCATTTGTCATTTTGTCTCTAACTCTTTGATTCCATCGTTCCGAAATCATGCCTGAAGCATGAATGAGCTGATACTGAAATCAGCGAACAACCAGTTCTGCATGAAATTAAGGAAAACGTATAGCCCACAAGATGAAACAATCAACAACGGATAACATTCTTTGAAAAATTTAATAAAAAACGATTTATTGAAACATAAGATAAGAAAAATATTTCAACTTTGATGTTGCAAAAGACCCAACCTCTTGATAATCGAACAAAAACTTACTTACGGAACACTGCTGTTGGGATCCTACTGGCGATCTGTGGCATCATAGGAGCGGTTCTTGCACTTAGCGCGTGTAGACAACCTGCGGCGGATGTATCAATGAAAGATTCAGTGACACAAATTTGTCCCGAAATAGCAAATGGGGCACTCTTCATTGCAGGAATTGTGATGCTGTTGATATCTCTGCTAGGTGGCGCACTTTGGGCGCTTGTTCAGGCGAACTTTTTCAGGAAGAAAAGAAGAAGTAACAATCAGGCTAATGCACAATATGTCTCAATTTGAGATTGAAGAAAGTGAAGCCTGATAGGTTGGCTAGAGAGGTATGCTTTGTTTATTCAATCGTTGCTACACTTTCAGCATGGATTATGATGATCAATATTTCATTTGCATAATAACTGTGGTATTATTGCTGAAATCAGTGGCATTTTTGTTTCTTTATCATTGCTTATTCCGGTTCATCAGCGATTCTACATATGAAATTGCAAAACACGTTTTATGACTAATATGATGGATCAAAATAATGATAACTGGTGGCATGCACAGAGAAAAAAATAGAGATGAGTTCTGGAATCTGTGAATAGTTAGACGTTCTCAAATTATCAGTGGTTTGTGATCAAATTATGGTCATATCAATGAGCACATAACGCAATAAAGAAGAGTACCGGTCTACAGCGTCGTAAGTGATAAAACTCTTGAAAAGTTGGCATGCTCAAATGAAGACTAAAAAAATTTAATAATTTTTCTCAGCAGCAGATTGAAAGTGAATTCAATTTGAAACTAATGAATAGCATGTGTGAGGAAAAGTTGAGCTCTCAAAGAAAAAATGTCTAATGTCTGCCGCGAAATGATAAATAATTTTGTAATCGCAAAATTCTGGCTGTGTTCTGATTTCGTTTTAATTGATGTTTGAAAATAAACTGTACCTTTCATTGGATGTTTAAGACAGTAAAATTATCTTACTTTGGAGAAGATGATTATTATTATCATCGTATCATCCACCTAGCACTTTAAATCTGTGTTTCACAACCGAATTCTCCACAAAAGTGAATCTTCAGAAGCAGGTTTTCTTCAAAGATGCTAATTTCTTATATAACGTGATTTAACCTTTCTCTTAGGTACACTGGTAATTTGCCCCTATTAATTTTATTTCAACTTCTACTCAGCAAAATTGACAAAGGAGCACTTGATGAGCACAAAAATTATTTCGCCGTGATGCCATGATGCCATGATGCCAGCCAGGTAGCCTCCTATTTTCTTTAATATTTGCGAAATTGAGAATGTAGCCTGTGTGTAAAGATTGTAAATTTCTCGAGTACTCACGGAGCTCCCTCACAAAATTTTATGAAACGAAATTATTGATTAAAAAGCCTACATTAAAAGCATATAAAATATGAGCGAGTCTGATTCGAACCTGTTTGAGGGAATTTCTTCATTTAGAGGCGGTCTTCCCAGCATAAAGAAAGCTAGAACTAAGGAAGAAGAGCTTGTCAACACATTAAATTATTTCAGATTCAAACCCAAACTACTCCTTGACACTCTGAAGTCCATTAAGGAAAAAAGGTACAAGTCAGAGGAAGGAAAGATTGTATTTGAAGAGATCTCCAGGAGCATCACCAATCTGACCCCGGAGGACTTCGAAAAGTTGATCGGCTATGTGCAAGATGTCGTTGAAAACCACATTATTTTGCCAGATCTCTCAAGTTCTCCTATTCTCAATCTGGTGCTATCAAAGGTGTTTGCGTCTCACATCACAGAGAATAAGTCTCTCTTTACCCACAGCCAGGACACTCAGCAGAGACTTACAAAACTCCTTCCAAGTACAAGTTATCAAGGAATCTTTGTCCCTTCAGTGGATTTGAATAATTTTGAGGTTTTGCTTGTGTACTTGTTTATTGAAGAATACCTTCAACTCAACAATCAGCGCCGCGGCACTCCAGAATCATCTACTACTGTCCCTGCCTTTGAATATTTGGGTGAGGAAGCCGTTCAGCAGATCTCTCTGCTTAATGGGTTTCTCAATACCGCCTTGATTTATGTCTCCGAGAAGCGTGAAGAGGGACTTCCAAACATCGCAGATGTCTATATCCTGTTGCTCTCAGATGTCGTTGAGAATGTAGAAAGCTCGGCTTTGGTTCAAAACCTTATTAAGTTTGAGGCTTCGGATAATAGCTCGATTAAAAAGAAAACTAGAGGAATGAAATATAGAAATTCGGGTGAATTTGGCGCAGGTATGACAGCAGGAAGCTCAATGAAGAGCGTGATCCCATCAAAATATTTCCAAGTTTCGAGTACGAACAAACCTGATTTTACTAAGGACATCGTTGCAAGCTTCATCAAAAAACTCGATCGGAATAAGGACGACATGTTTGACGCTGAGGATCTCATTCATTTTTGCAGGAAAAATAATCTCATTTATGAGAATCAGGTAATTATAAATTCTCATGTCATGTTGCTCATGAAATTTCTTTCGATACTAGCAATTATACGATATGATCAAAGAAATCGAAGACAAGAGGCAAGTGAAGTTTGAAGCTGACAGGCATAAGCCCATTGATCAGAATGAGCTGTTTAATCATAGTACTATTTTTTTCTTCGATAAAATTGGAATGACTAACGCAAACTTTTAGTTCGACTGAAATATCAAAAAGGAAAAAATGGTTGGGAAGAAAGATGCACGAAAAGTAGAGAGGTTTGGCTTGCGATCTTTCATGTTGCCGGGGAAAAACTGCCAAATAACAAAATCCCCCCTCCAAAAATTCTTCCAATAACGGCTCAATACCAAATGGAGTTTCATCAAAGTGCAAAGAGTACGACTTTACCTTCGATCAAAACCCTCTCCAGTGTAATGAATCCGCCCTCTAAATTTTTCATTAATTGATTACTCATGTAACAATCAACAGTCAATCACAGTAACGGATCTCAAACCAAAGTGTTATAATCAGCCATTCATCCCTGAAGCCGGGCTCATCATCCAGAATACCAAAAATATCACCGAGCTCTACAATGAGGAGCCGAGAGCCGAGGAGAGAAAACCATCTGCGTTTGAGCAAGTTGTCAACCTAAAGTTCAAAGATGTCTCACAGAGCACTAATTTTGAGACAGTCAGCTTCAACACAAAAGCATACTACTCTGAAGCCTTGAGACTTTCAATGAACCCTCAGGCTTACCAGAATAAAGAAATCAACCCAATTTATAAATATCTGCCGTATAATCCAGAATTTGGTAAAATCTCCCTCACTACTTTGGCGCTTCAATAATTCCATTATTATTTTCCTCTTAGTTCCTGAATCTCGAAAGCAAAGTCCGCAATCTCAGTTTGTGCCTCAATCTCGAGGCTTTAACAAAGAGGATCAAAGTCTATCAAACGATAATGAAAATATTAGTGAATATTTGAGCGATGAACATCATAAGATCGATCCAGTCGAACTAAAAAAGATGAGATCAAGCCGCTATGGATCTGTAGTCAGCCTCCGTAAGACTCTCAGCAAGAATTTAGAGAGACTTGAAAGTCGTGAACTTACTAAAGCTATGAGATCATTGCCAAACATAAAATCTGCTCTATTACAAGCAGAAAAGCAAAGTCCTGTGAAAGGTAAAAGAGACCCCAACGAGAGACCGCTCTTCTACACTAGGATAAAGATTCCAGACACGTTCACTCTCAGAATGGAAGCAGCGAAACGGGATCCAAAAGGCCCATATCAGCCTCCACAGCTTCATATGTTTAGAGAGGACGATCCTCCTCTGGGTAAACCATTGTTCAAGGTAATATTTAAATGGATTCAAACTGTTAACATTTCATGGAATAGGTTGCTTCGAAAGCTAAAGTATTCGCGTCTTTGAACGAAGCGATCAAGCAAGACGTTCCAGTTCAAATCTCTGAGAAGCAATATCTCAAGATGATGAGAGAGGAGCAATTGATGAAACAGCTAGATGAGAAAATGGCAAAGCAAAAGCCCTGGATCCGGTACTTTAAGCTCGCTCCTCGAGAAAGAGGTTTTGTTGACCATAAGTATCCTCAATACATGGAGAAGGGAGAATATACAGAACCTATGCTCGCCATCAATGATCTACTACGAGGTGCAGTGGAATATGACACGCCGTTTATATTGAATTACCGAACACTAAGAACAAGCGATAAGAATATGTTCTTAGGCGAGCAAATTGCACCTTCCGACGCCTAGATAATAATGAAGGCCACTTTCAGTAGATTTGGGCAAGGACCTCTCAAGGTTAGGTTCCAATGAGTTGGTTTTATGCGCATTAAAGCAAAAAATACTAATAGATTCACTTTTATTTCACGATTTATTCTTGAAAAAGTCCAAAGAACTCAAAATTTCCCTATTCATATATCCGAGTATTATTCAACAAAATATTTGATGGAAATAATTTCACAGTGCTCTAAGAAAGAAGAGTTGTAAAATAAACTGATACAACTCATTATGCTTTTTTAATACAATGCAAAGACTCCATATATTAACTTTAAAATGATGTAACAATACCTAGCAACCCTCTGCTGCCACAATACACAAATTTATTACTTAAATTAAAGAAATCCAAACAAAGGATCGCTCTATCTTTTTTATAAAAAACTTGCTTAACTTGGTAACTCCGTTGATTATCTAAAATTTTCATTTCGTTCAATCCTGTGCTTCCAGCGCCGATAAACTCATCATTGTATTTACTGAACTGTGCAGTATAAATATATGCCTTTTTGTTTGCTTCTGGGTTTGTGTTCCAGTTCAATGCAGTGACTGATTTCAACGTCCGAATATCGAAAATTTGGATTTGATCCTCTTCTCTTGAGTTCCCAGTCAGAATGTAATTTCCTTGACAATCAAGAGCTTCTCCATAAACCTGAGGCCCGATAATCTGCCCTGAGCTCGATTTGGTTCTCATATCCCAAAGAATGACTGTGTTATCCCATCCAGCACTGAGCAAAACATTCGGATGGTCTTTTAAGAATTTCACTGCCAGAATTCTATTCTCATGAGTGGTACAGCTGACTCCTGCTCGAAGAACGTTGGACACTGTCTTTTTGAAATCATCATACACCTCTACCTAGTAATTTAGACAATGAATATATATGAGCAACCAAACAATAGCCAATAACAAAATTACTTTTTTGTTTATACCACCTACAGCAAATTTAGAGCCATCAAATGCGTAATCTATTGTGTAGATCTCATTGTCTCGCTGCTCGAAACTGTAAATGACTTTGCCTGAAATTAATGGTGAGATATAGTAATCACCAAAATGAAAAATTACTTGACGGTGCATGCACTTGAGAAACTCTTCCTCCTGTATCATAGGCTAAAAACATATTTTGAGTCAGTTCTGAGCTCGGATTTGGTCTCCATCTTTTGAAAAAAATTTGAGTTTTCTATCCATCACATATTTCTTTCTTCCATACTTCAAGGACATTTCAACATTTTCGTTCTTGTCTCTCAGTTTGATTTCTTTGAATACTTCTCTGGTCTCTACGAAATATACTCGAACTTTTCCATCCTCGCAGGCTATTCTAAAATTGATATATTGTATCATATTCGTTTGCTCACCTGCTGCGATGAATTTATCTGTCGGATCTATTCTACATGAAAAAATTTTGCATGATAGGTCATCTATGGATAGGTCCTCGATCTTAGGACAACTTGAATTTTTTAAGATTAAAATGCTCGCCAATTCGAAGTTGATTTTACTTCTCAGTTTCTGCTCTGGGATTACTTTTGCTTCCTTTCATTGAATCTGATCGGTCAGATGTATTGGTTGAATTCGACGTAGCCATCAATGTCTTCTCTTGATCATTTCTTTGCTTGCTTGTGGTTTGGATTGCAGGAGATGGATTATTACTCGTGATTTTTTGAAAGGAAATGAGTTTTTGATGAGGGCGTGACTGACTATTTGAATTCTCAATAAGCTTTTGAATCTTCGATTCTTCGAT
>ENA-UOTX01000017-UOTX01000017.1-compost-metagenome-genome-assembly--contig:-NODE-17-length-136548-cov-14.502107_pt1 | contig 136548 bp, 111 predicted proteins | sample MGYA00238143_ERZ746982 | MGnify/ENA primary metagenome ERZ746982 (study PRJEB28758, sample SAMN06268862) | compost metagenome | isolation source: single cell | place: USA: California, Emeryville... | reverse complement strand
CTCTTTGCTTGTCTGGTTCGTTCTTCTTCCTCAAGCTTCTCAAGATGCTTTTTCTGGTCTTCTGTTAGATTTTTGGCTGCTTCTTCATTCAGTGTCCCACCTTCTCCTATTACTCCTTGTCTGTGTAGTAGATCCAGTACAGCCTCGTTCACATTTTTTGAAGTTGGAGATCCTCTTTCTTCAAACTCAACGTTTCTCCTTCTTGGCATGTTTTCGGTGTTGGCGGCAGACATTCCCAATCCTCCTAGTCCTGAAGTTGCCGACTGAGGTTGTTGCCCAGCATTCAGATTAGATCGTGTTAAATCAGCCATCACTCTCTTTCACTCTCTCTAATTTTGAATTCAAAACTAATTGTATTATTTTATTAAATTTAATATCTATATTTCAGTTTCCTTTTGTTTTTCAATTTTTTTGCTTTTCTCTGTCTGCCGCCGAGGGAACCCTTTTTCACGATTAAATTTCTAATGGGTTTCATATGTAGTCTCCTTATCGCCAACTACCAGTTGTCTGCAAGTCAAAATCTTTCAAATTCATAATTCAAACTCTAATTTTTGAATGCTAGAAAAACTGTTCTGAATGATGATGAGTGAAGTGCTACGTAAGAAAGTGAACCATTTTGGGAATAAATGTGAGAGAAGTGAAATTACAAGTTCATAAAAATTCAAAAAATGTATACATTCGTTTTCGAATTCAAAAACAATATCAATAATTTTATTGTTTAGTTATAAGTCAGTATATTTTGCACTGGCATTTAAAATGTTGGAGATGGCTAACTGTCTCTACGAGTAATATTATCAAATTTCAATGCACAGAACGCGTGTATTTTGTCTGACAGCGGACCGTGTAAATAAATAATTGGTTATAAAGGAAGATTAGCTAACAACAAGAGATTAACTAAAGAAATAGAGATTCCTTAGCATAAGTTGCTGAGCCTATTTATATATACCTTAGAATAATCTAAATTTTTCAGTCAACTGCATTACATGAATGACTACTACAGGAATCATGATGAATTGGATCTCATCAGATAGAAAATACAAATAAATATAAAGAATTAGTCCAATCCTCCACCAAATAGTGAAGACAGCGGCGATAAGAAAAGTGTTAGCTCTTTTTATGTTGAAATTTTTCATGAAAATGATGATAGGCCATAATTACTCTTATGATTTATAGATTATATATTTATATAGCTTCATAAGGTATATGTATGAATTACCAACTTATGAACTTAAATGTTTATTCTTTATGTCCTTCGCAGGTCTCCAAAGTAACTATAGCAATCTCCATGTGCTTTTTTGTTTAAGGAATCACATTCTCAACCTTTCTGATATTGAAAGTAGCCTTCTTCGCTGAGCCTCCCTCTTTCCCTTTGGAATGTGCGCTATCAACCTTTTGGATTTCGTAATTAACATCATATTCAGCCCAGTCGATCTCTGGGAATATCTTGACTAACGTCAACAGATTTGCTGAAGATTTCGGTCGCAGGGTCGCTTGGAACGTCGAGCACGGAATTCTGAAGTTTAAGAACTCTTTAGACTTTGGAACCAGCGTCATGCTGACAGCATAAGGAGCAGACGTGGTATTAGCCACAACGAATCTTCGCACCATTGGATTCAATTCGTAAACGAATGTCGGTCCTTCCAACTCCACCTCTTCCACTTTGGGAGCTTCAGTCGATTGAGTCTTGTCCGCGTCCTCTTTAGTCTCTTCTTTGCTGTTCTTCACAGGAGACTGCTGCTTGCTCTCCTCTATTAAAGATAACAAATTTTAAATCTTAAATGAGATTATCTATTATTTAGTTTACCTCCCTGCTGAGGATTATTGAGTGTAGGTGCAACGGGATTGTTTTGTGTGGGTCCAGCAGGATTATCTTGAGTCGGAGCAACGGGATTATTCTGTGTAGGTGCAATAGGCTTACCCATGTCGGCAACGGGAATGGGCTGACCGTTTGCAGCGCCCTTGTTGACTTGTTGAGCTGGGAATAATAAGAAACTAAGGCAAGGATTGTTTGTTATAGAATACCTGGGTCAATGCCTGCTGCGATTGGTTGGGCTGGTTTTGGCTCAGCAACGTCATTGGACACCTTTATTTTTTTCGTAGGGTTCTGATATTCAGAGTGATCAGCATGGGCTTTATCGAGATTTTCGTTGTTGTTTGGTCTAGGTGGATGATGCTGTGCGGCTGGGATATGAGTAGCAGCATTGCCGTAAGTTTTCGGTTGGATGAAGTGAGCGAGAGCGGATTCAGGTTTAATGCATTGAGCTCGGATAAATGTATCTTTCACGACTGATGACGGGAACGCCATGTTATTCGAGCCGGTTGGGAGACTTTCAGTTATGTAGACAAGTTCTTGGAATTCGGTTACGACAACGCTTTGAGTTCCTTCAATAAATAGCGGAATCTCGTTCAGTTTCTCTTGGCTCTTGGTTTCTCCGATGATATAAATCGGAGTCAGGTCTTTAAGTATCGGTGGAGCAGCGTCGTTAGGTTGTTTTGATTCTTCCTTTTTCATCATAGAGTCGTTCTCAGTGCCTTCTTTTGACTCTTCCAAGCCGTTTGTGTCTTTGCTCAGTTTCTGGTTCTTTCCTCGGAAGCTTGCGATTATCTCTTGGTTATAAGCGATTCTCTGGTTAAGCTTCTCTTCAAGAGAGTTAAACAGCTTGAGCGTTTCATTTCCTAATTCTTCTTTTGTGGAGCCCGCGTAATAATATCTCTTTGCGTCAGCGATGAAAGAATCAAGGAACGGTCGGATCCAATCAGTGAACTTCGCGTATTGGTAACTTGGCGCTGGAAGGCTGATAAAGTACTCGAAGACTCTTGGGTTTATCTCGCAAAGGATAAGAATCTGACGTAAGCACGCTAAGCATAAGTTTTCAAGCTTTCTTCTGTTCTGAAGGGTCAGATTGAGCAGAGATGTACTGCCGCTTTCAAGAGGCAAAGGAGATTCATAGGTATAGATGAGATCATCGATAGCGTTATTTCCGTACATTCCGAATGAATCTTGGCCATTTCGGATGGAATGAATGAGCGGCTGAGGGAACCCAAGTATCCATTCAATACGTTTCGGTTGAAGAGAATCATTGATGTTTAAGAAGTAAGTCAATGCTTCAAGGAAAGGCCGCGCTTCCTCGTGGTTAGATTTGCAAAGTCCCTTGAGAATCAGCACGGCTAACTGATTTGAGAACCCTTCGTTTTCGAAAGCGAAATGCTCAACGAGGGTGCCAAACGCTGATGAATCGTATTTATCAGTCATCACTTTCTCATAGAAGTCAGGGCAATCGAGACACTTGCTGTCGTTAGTGCTTAATTCAAATTGCTAGTAAAGAAATACAGATTATAGTTCATAGATAATATATCGTGTCATTATACCTCAAGGTGATGTAAGGAAGTGTTTGGTAATCCCTTTGTATTATTGCTGACTTTGGACCTTCGAACCAATATCGCGATTGTTTGGATCAATGAATCGAACTCAGGACTGGCGTATTTGTTGCCCATGGTGTGCTTGTGCTCCGAAATCTCATTACCCAAAGGCGATTTCTTTTCGAGGAAGAAATCGATCAACAATGAAATCATTTGCTTCTGGTACAGATATCTGACTTGTGGAGTACCAGCGTATGCGAAATCTCTCCAGAACTCCAAGTACTGTCCGTTTTTGGTCCAGTTCTTCGCCATTTCCACAGGCATGAGCGCCAGCAGTCGCTCTAAGAGTTTCACGATACTGTACTCGATCTGCAGAGGGCCTTTCTCAGTCGCTTTCTCGATCTCTGGGCCTTTGCCTTCGAATTTCTTCAGCGATAAATCGAATCCGTAGAACGAAACCATGACGTTTATCGCGTGGAGGATGACTTGGCCAACGTTGTAGCGAACGGTACGGTCAGGGCAAGCCGTGATGAGATCTTCTGTGTATTTCATATCTTTTAATACGACCTTATCGAAGAACTCGTAAGCAGATTCTGGTACGATGCTCATTAAGTGCTTCATTGTAGTGCAAATATCGTGGAGTTGCTAGGGTTTCGAGAAATAATAATAATTATTTTAAAGAAATTGATAAAGGAGAGGTGTACATTATTATCGCTGGCCTTCGCGAGAAGAGAGTAAATGAGATTAGCAAGGATCTTGATGATCGTTAGGTAGCTCTGCTTGCTTTTCTCGGGGATTTCTTTATAGCCTTTAAAGATGAACTCATGGACGTTTTCGCTGTTGAGTTCAGGCATCTTGATCGCATTGCACACTTCTTTGATGAATTTGAAGAAGTCTTCATTGTACAAGTGGCGCTCGAACATGAACTTGTGGTTATCGTCCCATACTTTCTATAATATAACAAAACAAAGAGAATGTAAGCTAACGGAAGAGTTAACGATCAGTGACAGTACCTTATAAACGGAATTTGGTACGAATTTCCTTATTCCATAGTAGTCAACTTCATAGATCTTGTGAGGATTAGAGTCTTTTTCCTCTGGGTTCGGCTCTGCATCATGGACCTGGAACTTTTTAGAATTTTCAGGGTTCTTTAAATCAAGGTAAGTTTCAAGGAATTTCGCCTCGTTTTCTTCATAAACTGCCATCTTAATAGGATCCTTCACCACTCTCTCATAGACTAAAATATAGGCGTTTCGAGATTTATCCTTTCCGCCCCAGACATCATCAGACGAGTCGGTTGTAGCTCCTCCGAAACATTCAGCCTCGATTTTCTTCACATCAAAGTCTCTGATGGTAGAATCGTTAAATTCCAGCCATTTGTCTTTTTCTTTTCTCTTGCTAGGGTCGCCTCTATTGGTATTGATAAAGGAGTAATAATGTCCCGCTTCAGCCACTCCAGAATGCACCACGACACCTGCTAGGCGGTACTCATAATACTCCTTTGGGTGCTTTTGATATGGTCCCAGTGGCTCCTCACTTTCCACTGGAGGGGCTTCCTTGTTTTCTGGTTGTTCAATTTCTTTAATCTCTTCATCCTCTTTTTCGTTGTCTTTTGGCTTCGCGTCTTCTTCCCCTGCTTCTGGTTTCTCTTTCTTAGTTGGCGATCCGGAGTTCTTGGATTTCTTTTCTCTTTCCTTCAGCTTCTCACGCCATTCAAGTCCGTCCTGTGTGTATGGCTCAATATTCAGCTCATGAGGGAACTCAAGTCGGCTGTTGACCTTTATGTTCACCAAGGCTTCCCAATCGAAGGTAATCCTTTGCAGATGTACAATCATAACATTCGGGGGCTGAGACACACAGACTCTCTTGGTCGTGGAGACTTTCTTCTTGCAGTTATCGCAGAAGTAGTCGTCGATGACTTCGCCAGTGATGAACTTCTCCAACGAGTCGTAAATTGTCTTCATGTTCTTCACTTCCAAAGACAAATTGTAAAAAGTATCATCACGGCTCTTCACGTAGTGACAGTTCGAGCAAATCAGCTGCTGGCAGGTCTTACCTCCATACACGCTGTTGAGGATATGCCTGAAAGGGGTATTCTTCAATCCGGTCTCCAGCTTATCGAAGATCATATTCAAGAACTCTTGAGCGTCCTGCTGAATCGAAGTGTTAACAGGGTTTCCTTGGAAATCTTTGAAAGAGAAACAGAACTCATGGGGATTGTAGTCTTGACGGTCGCTGAGCTCTAAGAAACCGAACATTTTCTGCAGCTGGTGCAGGACATTGTCGTCGACCATGTATTTACCGTTGTCCTTAGGCACTAGGTTAAGCTCTTTCTTATCATCTGCCATCATGATCGTGTACCTGAAGGCTGGTGTCATATAGAACTGCTGGAGCATTGAGTTCATGTAGCAGATGCAGCCAAGGTTCTTGATACCAACATAACCCCAGAAGGATTTGCTATCTCCACTAGGTGAGTACGCCCAATTATTTGCTATAGGGATCTTGCTCATCAGGGTCAAGAGGTCATTCAATAGGATGTTAAGATTTCTCTCGTGGCCCCTGCAGAGCGTGCCGAGGAGCTTGTAGGCGATGGATCTTGAATCTCTTCCCTTGCATTTGACATAGTCTCTTGAGAATTTACTAGCATCTACGCCTTCGCAGTAGTGGGGGAAATCGGTCTCGCGGTCAGCGATATCGAAGAGACAGGAAGCAAAGATCTCATGAACGAGGTTGTGCTTTTGAGGGTCGCCAGCGGTGTCTCTTAAATGTGGCTTGACCTGGATGATTTTTTCGCAGAGGTTCAAGAAACCAATGAGAATTTTGTCATTGATGGTAGTACCAGATCTCTTCTCAGTTGAATAATGGGCTTTGAGTTGATTTATCGTCGAGTCGATTAAAAAGCTGAAGTCTAAGGACTTATCCTCACTATCATCTTTCGCCCCTCCGCTTTGGTAAGTCTCTTCAATCAATTTACACAACAAGTCGAAGTACTGATTGCAGTCCCTTCGATTCTCTGATTGCGAATCAGGGAGGTTTTGAAGGAATATCTTGATGATATATTTGCTCAGATACCCATTCTTATAATGCAGGGTCTGTCTGCTGAGGATATAGAAGGCTGACGCGAAATATTTCCTGACGTTGAGACTCTTCGTGCAGAAAATACCTTCAAGGATGTACTCTTTTCCGTTCTGGAGGTTATCAGGCGAGTTTTCAGCATTGACCAAATACTCAATAAGAGAATTGTCATACAACAGCATCGCCGTGAGGATTGAGAGAGTGTATTCAAGGATCAATCTGTCCTCACTCTCGAAATCTATGGCCTTGCTCAACAAATCGATGGCTTGGGTAACGCAAAGCTTGACTAATTCCTTCGAATTGATCGTCGAAAGAATGTGCTGTCCCAGATCTCCGGAAAGATTCTCCACTAAAGCAATAAAATCAGGGGTTTCCTCGATTTTGATCTTCTCTTTCTTCTTCTCTTCAGCCTCCTTCTTCTTGATGGAGTCATCCTTGGACATTTTGCGCTTGATGTCAGCAGGGGCGGGTACCGTGGATTCTTGACTCATGGAAGATTTTCGTTCAATTGTTTTAGGTCCGTCTTCGACGATAAATTCGTTGCTTTTTCCCTCAGTTCGAAGGTAGTCGCTGATGAAATCAAGGTTGAGGTGGAACAGTCTGATGAATGAAATATTTCGATATAGTCCAGGGACTTTAAACGCAAAAGTAGCGGTAAGATAGTTCTTTAATATCTTCAAAATGAAGGATAGGATATGCTTGTCGAAGATACTAAGCAGCACGGTCTCCTTCTTAGTGAATTTATTGAAAATTCTAAACAAGTGCTCGAAACCACCGTTCGCAATGAAGTCAGCTCGCCACTGCTTCTTGTACTCTTGGATCTTCGGATCATCCGAGCTCAGGATCTCGAGGATAGACTCCTCTCCAGGGTCTTTTTCGTTCTCATCCTCCATGAGGAACTCGATGACATGGAGGGTATACAGCAGCTTATAAATCGAGTTAGAATCGAGGATGAGGTCCCAGTTCTTCGATTGCTCACCACGAACGCCTTTTAACTCGATAATTTCCTTAAAAAGCTCAGGAGAAGTCGGCAAGCGGTTAAGGAGCTTCCAGGCTTCAATAGCGATCTTTCCTCCATAGTCAAGGAGAGAGAAGATGAGCTTAAAGTACTCCTGGTTCATCGTGAGGAAGTACCTTGGCAGGTTTTTAATATCTATCTTTTCCTCTTCAATCTCTGAAGGCTTCTTGAGATCGTTTCGGTAGTGATGAGAGGCCAAATTGCTCCAAACGACATTAGGACGGTTCTTGCAGGCAGTATAGTAGAAATCGACGAAATCTTCTTGAGACATGAAGCCGTCTCGATCGGAGTCGTGATTGGCGAAAACTCCCTTGACACGCTTGTCTTCACCAGAGCATCCGTCACTGGTGCAGGAATTGATGAAAGCAGCGCAGTTATCAGGACTCATTTTGCCGTTTTCAGAGAAGATTTCGAACCATTCAACAAAGATCTTCCTGGCGGCAGGGTTCAACGACCCGTCAGCCATCAGCAAATTCGCTTGAGGAATCGGAGGAGTAGGTCCCTTCGCAGCGGTCAGTGTCTCGCCGTTCTTGATTCTGAGATCACCGATCGTTTTACCGTTTTCTGTGTCTTTGATTTCTTTCTGACTCATGTACCTGAGTAGCTTAACCTGATCCCACGAAGTTTTTGCTTGCTTGGCAATTTCCACTCGGAGTTCGAACACCGTGATATTGCTGTAGACTCTGAGTTCGATCTTTTTTGGGACACCGCCTCCGGAGGTAATATCATTGGTGACGGTAAAAGTGAGAAGCTCCCCTTTAACCAAAGCGCTATGGGACATGAGACTTCCAACACCTTTCTTCTCAGATTCGTCCATAATGGATTGAATTAGCTGCAAGCAGCGGAGACAGCCAGAAGTCAGGGCTTGCTCAGTGTAGGATTTTTGATTACTAATGATCGAGTTGAGCCTTGAGATGCAGTTTCCGAAAAATTCGTGGATGAGCTCGGTCTTTTTCCCTTCGAGTTCGTCTCCAACTGATGAGTATAACTTGTTTAGGAATTCGATGGCTTTCTCAACAACATCTTCGCTTTCGGTTTGAAGAATGATTTCCCAGAGTGACTGAACACCCTCTAGTTCTGAAGGGAACGCGAGGACTTTAAACTCTGTGCCGTTCTATGCGATAAAATTTAACATGAAAAACACATGAAAAACGCTTATTTATGTACCTGGCCATCCTTTTTATCATCATGATTGTAGGAATATGAGGCATAATAGGTCCCATTCACTTGAGGATAACCGCTTGGGTAGTGAGTCACAGTGTTGGTGACTGGAGCAGGTTTGCTGATTTTTCCAAGTTTCTCGTTGATAAGCAGGAAGAAATTCCTGAAACAGTAGAATCCTTCAGGCGTCATGAACTTGCTCTCGCGAATATCAGTCATCTTTTCCTTGAAAAACTTAATCAAGTCTTCAATGCTCATTGGAAAAGCTGCCTTGGAATCTGTTGAGTCTTTGAGCCATTTATACAACACATCTCTCTCAGCTTTGATAAACGCGCTATTGATAATCGTTTCCCAGATTTCCTTCAACAAATCAAATGTCAGGTTCACTTGCGCAGTGCTGCCACTCAAAACTAATTAAAGTTAGATCATTGCTGAAAGGCAGTTTTGCTTTACCAAAATGAATGAAGGATAATCTCTCAGAAATATGAGTAACGTAACTATTATTATCTCCTGTGACCTTATCAAGTTCGGCTTCTGTAGGCGTCTCTTTGCCTTGTAATTTAGATTTCACATTGGTTTTGAACTCTTTCAAGTCGTGTATCAGGGCTTTCAATAGACCTTTTTCTGCGATGAGATGGTCAATGCACGTAGCCTTGGTATATTGCTCGGATGCTGATGCAGACGCAGGGTAGTTATCGATGAGTTTCTTCATAATTTTGATAGAAGCGAGCACCGAGACATCTTTCTCGATGTTGGCGATACAGTCGAGGAGGACATCAAATCGCTGGTCTCGCATCTCCCACCCTTTCATTATGTCACAGAAGCGATTGAGCACCTGCTCAGCGATTGCTCCTGACTGCAGAGAGAAGGCTCCGATGATGCTATTCCAGTAGAAACTGCAGCTTTTTTTCATGTAAGAGACTGGCCGCATCGAATACCTGCTCAGTTCGTAAACAAGCTCTATTTCCTCTGAAATGATCTCGTTGGCTGGAATTTCTGAGATTTTTGTTATGATAAAATCGAGATGTTCGGCTTTGAAATGCAGAGCGATGTCAGTAAAGACCTTATAGACAGCCAATTTCGCTTCTTTATCACCTTTTTGAGTTGCGCTCCATATAAGTTCAAGCTGATCAGGCTCTACTGCGCTTTCGTTGATCATATGTTTTAAGAATTCAGCTGAGCGCTGGATCATGGATAAGTGTCCTCGTTTTCCATAGATCTTATCGAAGATCTCGTACTTTCTTATAATGCCATTCTAATAATGTAAAATAATCACGATACAAGCTTTTCAAAGTGGTTTTGTTACCAAATAAGTGGAAGTGAGGAACTTTGCGTTGCCGTATTTAATCTGTTTGATGATGTCGAGTAGCGCTTTGATACCTTGGAGCTTTCTTTCTAAGAAATCAGTTTCGAAGCACATCAGGGCGATCTCCAAATTGAACGTTTCGATCATCTCCTGCTTCTCAGGGATCGAGTAAACTCTCTTAAGAAGGTGATCAAACGCGTTATAGATCCCTTCGATTTTTTCTTTAGTGAAGTTTCTTGTGTTTGAATCAGGGCTTTTCAACACGTTCTCCCAAACGGCTTTCTTTAATTTAGGGATGTATTCAAGCGCAAACTCTCTGTGGAAAACTGCGTGACAGTTGCCCAGAATCGAGACATAATTCGACGTTAAATCGATCGGACACCACTTAGTTTTGTCGGAAATTCTCTCTAATAACTTATCAAAGACGCCCATGGTTCCAATCTTGTTCAGGAGAGACACAAGGAAAACTGAGCGACAATGGCCTTGACGAGTAATACAATAAATTTTTTGGTTCTCCTTGTTAACCGAGCAAACGTGGTCGTTGGAGTCTTCGATTTGGGGGTCGTCGCTAGAACTGCTGCTTGCCATATAAAGTTTCTTCGCCATGCGGTTGCGACTGAATAATAAGATAAGTAAGCACAGATCAACTATAATAAAAGAGTTACGGTTGAATACGAGGATTGGTAACAGAGAGCCACTCGTCATATCGAGAGGACCAGCCCGAGAACTTTTTGCCTTCAGCGTCGACTTTGTCACCGTTCTCGCAGTAGACTCGGTATCCAACGAAAACTTGTTTAATCTCGGTGTCTTCGCTTGTTTTTTGGATGCTCACATCCAGCACGGTCGAATTATACCAGATGTTAGAAGTGTCGCAGACGTCAATAATATCTCCAACCTTGATGCTCATTCTCCAGTCATAGTCTTGGGTCTTCGTGCCAAAAGGCATGATTTCATTTGCACTGGCAACTTTATCCAAATATCTAAGCAGAAAAGCTCAAGCATCTGACCAGCTCGATGGAATATACCTATTAAAGGTCTCTTTGTCATTAAGGAAGCTGATTTTAATGTGATTTTCAAGGACAGAAACGACTTTGGCTCTTGACCAGCAGATTTTCTTATGGTGCTGCTCGATCTTCACAGCATCAACCAAGTCGCCCTCCTTGAGGCTGGCGACCCATTGCAGGTGAGTATTTGAAGGGTCTCTCATCAACGAGCTCTAAAAGAAGGCATGAGAATCAAATCATAAATAGAAAGAACTGCGTACCAAAAGAGATGAGGTAATTTCTTCTTGGTCGTTGGTCTTGTAATAGGCTCGAGTAGGATCAAGGATGACCCTTGCCATCTCCGCTAGTTTAACGTTGTCCTCGGACAGCCGGCTGACCCAGAAGAGCGTCATCTCTTCTAGGATCTGATTTACCATTTTAAGGACGTCCTTTGAGTTGAAAGTTCTTGTGTTGATGAAGTTTTTCGCAGTGACGGCCATAAACTCGTTGTAAAACCAATTCTTGATGGTCGGATCCCCGAAGAATTCATCTGGGCCTTTGCTGGCGTTAAGTTCCTTCAAGAATTCAAGGATATGGATGATATCTGGAATGGTTTGCTCTTCGTTATGTGAATTAAGCAGATAGATCTTTTCTTTGATCTGCTTCCATTGCTCCTGTGAGAATCTTTCCTTGAATGAGGTAGGAATTTTTGAGTCGACTGTTTTCTGTTCAGACATTGAGATCTCAATGAATTTATAAACTAATAAGCAATTATTAAAATTAGATATCCTATATCGGCATATGCGTCTGCTCATTTTTTAAAGAGCGAGAGAGAGGTGGAGGTTCTGGTGGTAAAATCATTTAAATGAAAAAAATACTGAATTTCGTTGGGAGGAAGGTCACGTGTTATGATAGTGAAATATAAATTGAGATGGGAAGCATTAATTTCGCATATTAAACTGTTATGGGTTCAAGTTATTCCTACTGGAGGAGAATCATTAAAATGGAACCCGAGAAATTGGTATATATGAGAATAACATCCTGAGGTGGCTCACCTTTAAAGTTTTAAAATCTTCTGAAACTTGATTAAATTCTGATCAGTTTCGATATGAACTGTCATAAAATACGAAATGTTCTTTGCATGAAGGAGGTACTGCCGATTTAGAGTAATATTACTCTCTCAATTCGCAATAGTAGAGTGAAGTTTGATGATAATACAACTTTATAAGCAAAATTTAACAGGGACTCTCAAAAACTATTTCAACTTCGGTGGCATTATGAATAGAATAATGATGTTTGAAGAAAATAATATTTTTTGAGAAAATGTTATAGAAATATCCTTCCTTCACTAACAATTAATTTGGCTAATAGATTTTTGTGAGTTGAATAGTTATTAACGATGATCTTTGGAGAGAGAGAAAAAAAAAAATTGCTTTCAACACAATGTGAAACGATTAATCAACAGCGAGCAAGTTTAGGTACTATTGGTAACTATACCTTTGATTGTTATAATCGTAAACAACATTCCAACATCAGTTTCCAGGTTGTTAAATTTATTGTGTTATTTACGCTGCTTCGAGATCAGAAGCGTTTAATTGTGACAATTTTGTTGATCTTTTGTAAAAAAACAATCACTTGATTTTATCTCGCAGGTGCAGTTTTTGCGGAAAAAGAATTGAGCAAATGCGATATGATCTTCAATTTTCACTGCCTCCTGGGTAAGCTTCAAGTAATTGCAGTTCGTTCTAATGATAAATCAATTTTTTTGTTTTTAAACTCCGTTGTAGAGTTCAGTTGGAAAACAAAAAATTTGTTCGTGGTCAGTAAATCACAAAGAAGGCTGTTTACAGTCATTTCCCTGTGTCTTTGTCTGGAAACAATGCTACTTTAAAAACAATTTCCTTCAAGACCTTCAGGTCTGAAAGGAAAATTCTTGAAATACATTCTTTGACCGATAAGAACTGATGAAAAAGGCCAGCAACTCATTCAATGTGTATTTAGTAGGCTTGTGTTATGCAATTTGGTTTCAATGCTAGCAGATACATACGAATCAAATCATAAATCATAAGGAATTTTTGCAAAACCTAAATCCAGATTTTGGACATGTTTCTTTAATAATTGCGTCTAGGCCCGCGTCCATAATTTCGAACAAATTGGTCAATTCCATCATGCCAGAATTTAATGACGGTGTTTTGATAATTATAACTACCGCCATATTGAGAGTCTGGCAGTAATATTTCCTTTATATGCTGCCATTTTTGATTTTTTAACAGAACTTCAAAACCTCTTGGGCCTATTGAATTGCCAGTCAATCCAATAATCTCTAGCCCCCTCCAGATTTCGTTCTTGCAGATAGCCTCTGCTCCACCATCACCAAGTTGATTATTATTCAAATTCAATTTTTTTAGAGCCTTCCAGCTGGTGTTCTTAGCGAGACCTATAGCTCCCTTCTCTCCTAATTTGTTATCTGTGAGGTTTAGTATTTTTAGTTGCGTCCAGCTTTCATTCTTCGCCAAAGCCTCAGCTCCTTTTTCCTCTAGTTGATTATTTGCTAAGTCTAACCATTTTAGGTTAACCCAAGTCGTATTCTTTGCTAACGCGTCAACTGCTTCAGGTCTCAATTGATTGTTCGATAAATTCAGTTCTTCAAGGTTTGGCCATGAAGTGTTATTTGCTAATGCAGCAACTCCTTTCTCAGTCAAGTTATTGTTGGTAAATACCAATTTCCAAAGCTTCTTCCAAGAATTATTGGAGCCTATTGCATCGGCGATTTTATCTCCTTGTGTGAGGTTGCTGAAGCTCAGAACTTCCAAATTTGTCCAGGTTGTGTTACTTCGAAGTACTAAGCGATCCATTTTTGCCAATAGATTATTACTAATGGAGATAGTTAATATTTGCTGGGGTTGGGCGCTTTGAAAAGCCCCCTTAATCATGGGATTTAATTTCTCTAATTGTATTTGAGGGCTTGCGAGATTTGTTGGCAATTTGATGATTTTATTTATTATCTCATCGATTTTCTGCTCCTCCTCTTGATTTGGATTTAAATTGCCTCCTTCTGGAACTGACATCACATAGTTAGGAAATTTAAATTTTTCTGCTATTGCCTTCGATGTCTCTTCAATTCTCTGAGAGGGACTTTTCTTCAACATTGCAATAAGTAGTTTATTAAGACTCTCATTTTGCTGCTTTTCAGCTTCATTTCTCAGTTTATCAACCTTTTTCATCATAGTGAAAAGAACAGACTCGTAAATCTCATCATCTTCTAGAGAAGGCAACGATTTCCAAGTTTTATACTCAATACCAGTAGTTTCCAATCCAATCAGTCCTAAAGCATAAATTTCTGCAGCTGAATTCGCTTCTCTGATCTTCTTGAGGTCCTGCTCTGTTACTACTTCTGGAGGAGCATAACGAGCAAATGGACCTTCTATTTTCGAAGTCCATCCTGACAGGTAATACTTGAAACTTGGAGCTCCATCATCAGTCTTACTATCTCTCACAACACAAACGTTTTCTGGGTTCATATTGATAGTGGCAATATCAAATCGTGATTTAATAAAGTTTAGACTTGCGTAGATCTCTTTGAGCATTTTCTCCGTATCAAGAGCTGGCTTTTCTCTATTATTTGAGAGAATATTTGAAAGAGAATGACTTTCTTTCATAACGAATGCAATGGAGTCTCCTTCCACACAAAAGTTCCTGAAGTCTATCAGCGAGTCTTGCTTCATGCTGTCATATACACCCTCTTTTTCAGAGAGAAATGATCCAAATCGAGCACAGAGATAGAAGAGCTCTTGAAAATAGAGAGTAACAGCAGTATTTCGGTTCTTTTGATACGTTTCAGACTCATGATTGAGAAATCTGATGGTGTAAAGTTGGTCATCTGAAACGGAGACAGCAGAATAAGTCAAGAAGATTGAGGTTGATAGACTCTTCTTATCAGTTATGAGTGTGAAACCTTTGAATTGGCTCTTAATGAGTGATGGAAGTGGTGGGAGATTGCTCGACATAGTTTGCATTTGATTAATTAAATTATAAGATTTCGTTCGAATGATCAAAGTAGATTCAAAAAATTCTCTAAATCGGCTTGAGCCAGGTTACGCATTGTTTGAATGACCTTTGAAAATGGATTCTAAGTCTTCTTTTTGTTTTCTTTTCTTTATAGGCTGACATTTCATTACTCTCTGAATGACGAAACTGAATGAGAGAGATATTTTTCCAAGAGCCAATCATTTGCGAGTACTGTACTCTCAAACTCTATTTCTTGAAAGAAGTGGAGGGTCGCAAAACCAGAGTGTCGAAGGTAGGTTAAAAAGACCAGAAGAGTTTTTCTTTTTCATTGAACTATGGGAAGCGAAGTTCCAATTACAATTCGCGGAAATAATTAATAACTCCCAATATCTTAATTCGAAATTTTGATGAAAAATGAAATTAAGATCAATCTTGATCGAGCGGTATAAAAGTTCAACACATTGAACAAAGTCTCACTATTCAAGTCCAAATTCAATCTGCAAGAGGTGCCAATAGCATTTTAAATTGCAGATCTACTTTCCAAGTGATGAATTGTATTGAATGTATAAGTTATTTTCTATGTTCTTTCATTTGAGCTTACTTGAAATAAAGAAGAAGTATGACTTTATGTTCTAAACTATGCTCACTTAGAACCCTTCTAGAAGAATCGAAAAATTCCGCTTTGACGAATCATCTTGCTCAATAGAAAAGTCATTACTCTGAATATTTGCACAAACCTAGCCACTTTGATGAAATGCTTCACAATACCCGTCATTTGTATATATAATTACAGATTAGAAAGTTCAATGCTAATGCAATACAATAAATTTGTTACTTCAAGATTGTTAATGATAATAAAACTAGTTTCTTCAAGAGGTGGATGAAATATGCTTTACCTCGGCAGATTTCATTATAATTATCAACAAAAAGGATTTTGATACATAGAGGATGATTTCATTTTTGTTCATCTAAATGAGCTGATTTTTAAAATTTTTTTTGAAAAATGCTTACTCTCGAACAGAGAATATCGGTGCATTTGAACTATAGCTGCACGACCTCGTTTGATAGGAGTGCGAGGGCAATCTGAAATTTGGGTTCGGGAAAAAATTTCAGAGACGAAAAAGCTTTTTTGATGCACTCTTGCCAGTACTTGTCTGACCAGTAGTTTAAATTAATCTCATCATTCCATAATAGAAAATTCAAACGCCTGCATTTAAATCTCAAAGCCCAGAGCTAAGTGGAGCTTAGACAATGTGATTTCCCTCTCTCAAATAGGCTAGATTACGTGTGTTCAAATCAACTATAGAGTATCTTAAGGCCAATTTTTAGCTGAGAACAGTGTGAATATTTTCTCGATAATTCTACGAGGTTTTTGGAAAAAGCTTCGAATGCAGGTAGAAGGAGGTTTACCTCGAAACAATGATTAATTCTGCAGCAATGATTACCTTTTTTTATAGTTATTGCATCTAGAATGACAAATGAATTACGAATATTAGCAATGAAGTAAAAAGAAAAGCATAAGTAGCAACTAACTTGCATGTATATACCAAGAATGCACAGTCACAAGTGCTTCTCTTCGCTCCCAGGAGAGAGAGAGGAAAAAAAAAGAAAGTGAGCATATTTGCTATTCCTTGGGTTTCTTCCACATCTTTTCGATTCAATCTCCTCATTCATAATCACACGAGTAATCATTCTCCAGGGTCCATTTTACTTGCCCCTTGTTTTCCTTGTTTTAGGTTTTAGGCGTTGTGAGATATCATATTGAGATTCTTGTTGTTCAGTTCCCAAAAAAAAAAATTATGAGATCTTGAGTGCTCGAAAGGTCCTTCTTGTTAGAGCATACAGGCCACACCACTTCGCCAGAAATCAAGCATATTTTTGAATTTGCATCATCGAACATTTACTGACGAAGACCATTAGTTATTCTGCAAAAGCATTTTGTTGGGAATCCCTCGAAAACCCTTTTCTTATTTCGTTTTTTCAAGAGGACGATGGACGAGCTTTAGGTTCCCTTTTGAAATTCCTCATGATCTGTCTTGAAGGAAATTGAGCCATCGGAAAATAGAGATTCAGTTTCGATTCTGAGAGCCTTGGTTCTTTTGGGCACCCATAATCTTCGTGCTGTGTGCCTTTCTCATTCATGGAGGCTTTTCTTCACCCTCTTGTGTGGGTTCAAACTCTTTATTGGCGTTTATTTCAAAATTGGGTTCAGTAGGTACTGTACGAATCTACAAAATTCATTAATCTTTTCACCCTTGAATTTAAAACAGTAGCTTGAAAATTTATGATCTTCTCATGTTGGACCTGCTTCCACATAGTTGCATTTGGTGCCATACTAAGTGAACACTTGCTGACGCTTAGACGAAGCATTAGGATGACATTTTTCAATAAAGTTACAAAATCTTCGAAGGGAGCGAAAGAGGCTCCACTGATCAAAATCCAAGAACATTCTAATAATGTTACCGTTTTGCTGTAACTCACTGCATTTTACTATCGATTTAAATAAGATTCTTCTACTGAACGAGGAGTTGAATTCGAGATTAGAACTCGCCTGTACTGACCCATTTTTGAATATATTATTTATTGTTGATCAAAAAAATATTATCAAAAAGAAAAAAAGATTTTCAAATAATCAAAATGAAGTCCCTTTACTTGATCTTAATTCTCATCGTAGTTGTTGCCTCTGCGAAACAGACTCAGAAAACGGACGAGCAATCCCTCGATGCACCTAGAGGAGGTAAAAGACCTACCAGAACGACCACGACAGTTCCGACAACTACATCTCCAACATCCGCTCTCGATGATTGTATGCCTGGAGCTTTATGTCCGAAAGGATATAAATGTGATGCTAACAGCTGGAAATGCAAACGGACTGGTACTGGTGGAGGTGGAAGAGGCGGAAGAGGCGGCAAGAGACCGACTAGAACAACCACTCCGACAACAACGCCAACACCAACACCCCCAAGCAACGAATGCATGCCAGGCGCCCTTTGCCCAAAAGGAAAAAAATGTGATGTTAATTCTTGGACTTGCCGATAAGCGTTTCTATTCGATCCATCTTTTGTTGATACCTTCAATTAAATTCTATCGCTATAATTGAATGTGTAATGTCCTTTATAACCAGCGTAGCAAGGTATCTTATTGAGTTTGAGAACGGATTAATGATATATACATATACATTGATGAAGACATTCTCTATAATTACAAAACGAAAATATAATGATAATTAAAACGCGTTTCTTATACATATCTAGAGTTATAATGTGACATTTCGTGTTTCGTGGAGAAAAATTAATAAGAATAATAATATCATCTTCTTGAGATTACTTGTTTTATATTGGACAACTTGCAGGAAGATGATAAACGCCACTAATGGGACCAAAAAAGTCGGGTGTTGAACATTTCTCAAAATTTGAAGATAAGATTTAATGGAAGATATTTTTTAATAGTTTTCAAGATCATTAATAAGTTTATCATAGCATCCTAAAAGAAACAATATTGGCAAATTTATGCATATACTATATCCTTGCTTCACTTCATAGTTTCGATTTGTTTATTGGAAATCCACTTAAGTTTGTCCTATTCCTATCAGAAGCACTTTCAACTCTAATTCCTGCTCAAGGAAACAACCCCTTCATATTTCATGGGTTCGCTTGGAAATTTATTGGAGCAAGCTTGGTATTCGTGCGGTTTTGGTCAAGAGGAAAATTCTCTCATGCTGATAGACTTTCTACTTAAATCAAAAAGTCTTCAGATTTATGCAGGAGGCGTTGCTCATATTCAATCATTCATTTATCTTGGAAGGAATTATCTAACACAGGAAGCTTTCCAGGTTTATTTTAGGCAATGCATCTGCAAACTCTGATCTGCCTCTATCATTGCGAGAATTTATGCCTCAGGTAACAATTGCACTAAGCTTCTAATCCTACAGATTTTTAACTAAGTGTGACCAAATACGATTTTTTAGAATCGATTTAAACAAATTTGGCGAAAAGAGACATACAGAAGAGAAATTCTGAACATAGGGCGGTAAGCTTCGTTGTGGGAATCTCTTTCACACCAATATTATTGCTCTCTCTGCACTTGTTCGTAAAATGGTTGAAAATGATTTTTGAATTCTGTCTCAAGGGTAACTATTCTTGAATTAAAGCCAGCCACACCAGACAGAAAGCGAATTAAATGTTCAAGGATGTAAATTGGAAGCTTAGATATCTTTTCTTTCCCGTGCTTAATTAATCTGCAGCTGAAAAATCTAATACCGTTACCGAAAAATAGGATCAATTTAATTTAGGACCTCGAACGCCTCAGGCCATGTCTTAGAAGGAAAATAAAGGCAAGGAGTAGAGTAAAACTGAGAGAATAATATTGCTCTACGGAAATTGCAAGGGCACAGGAAGCAAAATTTATTCTCGTTTCGAAAAGGAGGTATTTTCTCAGAAACGATAGGACATAAAGGATAACTCTGATATAGTTAGCCTCAGACCCTCATTTGGCCAGCATTCGACAGACACTTTGCTATTAGTGTTTATTTTATTCTTTGAAGCACTTAAGATCTTGTATCATCGTTCCGTTTTCAACTATTCCTCTGCACTACACATCATTGATATAAGCGAGGCGGATGATTGCCTTTTTCATAGAGATTCTTGTTATACAGTGCCAAAAGCTCTTTGAGATTTTGAATAGATATGAGAAATAATTTCACAATATCCCTGTTTTTTTTTTTAGATTTCGAAGCCGCTAGGATGATATTCACTTAGAGACTAAGAATACCGCCTTTGAAAAGAGGTTTTGGAAGGAGTTGGCGAATTTATTCTAGAAATTCTATTCAATGGCCTCTATACACCGACTGTTGTTCCTAGTGCGGGAGTTGTGTTTTATTTCATCCTTTTAGTCACGGTTTGTTGAGAAATATTCAGGGAAGAGCTTCCCTTTCGGTCTCTACTTCCTTATTTTGCATAATTAGCTTTGAACACGTTTCTATCTTCACAATAAAATTCAAGATCTGGTACAGGAGTCTGATTAACTTGATTAAAAAACCCTTTAATTAAAGGCATTACAGATAACAGTCTGAAAACTGCTGGTTCTCACAACCCACTGCGTAAGCGGTTTTGTATGATTTCCATTTAAGGACCTTGTCGCTCTTTGACGCTTATTTAGTTTTCCGGAATTCAGACTTTCTATCACAAAAATAATTACAAAAGTTACTTACAGACGAGCCAAAGGGATAAAGAAGCACCTGTATGCATACCTGCAAGCATTGATCTGCTTCTTAGGAGAAAAAAAAAACTTTGGAGAGGCGTATTCTTTCATGACCTACTTAAAAAAAGCTGATTTGAGCTATTTAAGAATCGAATTAATTAACTGAACCTGAGTCGATTTTTTAATAATTGAAATATTTCTCAGAAGAAATTGATTCTAATAAAGAACAAATGAAAACCCTTTGTTTGATCCTAGCTCTTGTCGCAGTGGTCGCTACTGCCCAAGAGAACGCTCACGTTACCGGCAGAGTTCCTGATTTCGCTTCCAAAGTCAGAGCGATGCCAATTTTGAGAGCAAACTCAACCGACAACACGACCTACCCACCATGTTTGTTCGGAGCTCTCTGCAAGGACAAATCCCTTAAGTGCGATGTCCCATCATGGACCTGCAGACCTAAACCAGCTGTCCTCCACGATGAGAAGAACTTCAGCAAATGCATGCCTGGAGCTCTCTGCCCTAAGGAATATAAATGCGATGTTCCATCATGGACTTGCAGACCTAAACCAGCTGTCCTTCGCGATGATAAGAACGCCTCCAAGTGCATGCCTGGAGCTCTCTGCCCTGCGGGAAAGAAATGCGATGTTCCATCATGGACTTGCGTGGATGCCCCAAAGAAAGATATCCTCGGCTTAGGCTTGAGAGTCAAAGACGAAGAATGCTGGCCTGGAGCACTCTGCCCTGAAGGATATAAATGCGAAGTTAAGTCATGGACTTGCAAAAAAGCTCAAACCCTTGAGAAAGATACCCAATATGAGCCTTGTTTGTTCGGCGCTCTCTGCAAAGACAAAACATTGAAATGTGATGTTCCTTCATGGACTTGCAGACCTGCTCCTAAGGCCAAGGCTTTTTGAGAAAATGAAACTCTTTCTAAGATATCATTCTTAGTTAGACTGCATAGAATTGCTATAGTAGAGAATAAGTGTGATACTTAACTATCTCATTTTGATGTGAATCATAGATATTTGCTTCCTATAGCAATAATTGAACAGAAAATCATCAATATGCAATAAAAATCAGAAATTTAGTGAGAAACCATCCTTTTGAGTAAACCAGCTGATTGAAAACCGATTATATTCTTGAGAATCGAACTTCAACACCAGGCTTAGTAAAATACTGTCTCAATAAGACGAAAAGAATAAAATTCTCGTTAAAATTACACAAAAGTTGTTTGCCTCTTCATCATTTCGCATGCAACTTCTTATCTTCGAATTGTCGAAAAAGCAAAAACTCCTTTTCATGAGAGAAAACCAATGTTGTTCTCGTTGTGCATTGCCTTGCTGATTTTAATCTTCCATTTGAATTTAGAAGATCATCAAAATTGCCTTACAAATTGAAAACTAAGCACGAGAGATACACTCAATACTTACTTTGCAGCAAAAGAAAATCGATCCTCTGATGATTAAATTTGGTATCAACTCTACAAGGTGGAGGATCCCAGTTTTCGTTCTTCCTGCTCTAAGAATCTTCGCTCTTTTTTTTCAGTGACCTAGTTAAGATCAATTGGCTAGGTAAAGGGCGCTGCCAGGACATTATTGCATTCATCAAGTTGAAAGATAACAACTTGTATGCTAAAATGAGACTCGAATCTTAATCTTTTCTTTCTTGATAAGTTTAATAGTTAAGCTCAGCTTTCTCAGAAATAACCAATAAATAACTTCCCATATACATAAACCCCCCACAAGAGAACTCATATGAAAAAAACCCAACAACCTCAACAGCAGTTTCATATGCCAACCAATCCGCAAATAGTTTCCCAAACTAAGCCTAATACTCAAATCAACACACAACAAACTTATCAACAGTCTAACTTGCAAATTAACCCACAGACTCATCAGCAAGTCAATCCACAAACAAATATGCAAAATAATATACAAACTCTGATACCACAATCCAGCAGCAGCGTCCCACCACTTCCATCTTTGATTAAGAGCCGATTCAAAGATTTTACCCTCCTAACCGACCAAAACAATATCTCGAACTCCCTCTATTTGCTTTATTCAGCTGTTTCAATTTCCGACGGACAACCACGCACCATCAGAATTCTAAACCATGCGTCAGACCTTTATCCAAAGAATCGAAGCCTCGCGATCACTCTTTATTTGCAAGAACTCTTTTACCTCTGTGCAAGATTTGGCTCATTTCTCTCTGAAGCAGGCACATACGGCAAAACGAAGCAAGACATATCGATCGATTTTGAAGAATTTGCTGCAGAAGGAGATTGCTTCGCATTTGTAATGAAAGAGACGCATTCCCTTGCAAAAATCCTATCAAATCAACAGCAAAAAGCTGAAATTGATACTGAGCAGATGCTTAAAGAAGTTTACGCGAGTTTAAATTTCATCAAATCGAGGTTTAAAGTCACCAGTGTCTTCCTCACGCCAGAAAGCATCTATACAATCAAAGATGGCACTGGTACTGATGGCAAGAGTACTAATTACAAGTATTATATTCCAGGGTGGTGTTCCAAAGTGGAAGGGACGCCCGCCCGTTATTCGGCTCCAGAAATGATAGCGGGACAGGCAATTACTAATACTCAAGACGCTAGTACAGCCGCGGAAATTTATGCATTGGGATTGATAGGATTGGAGACTGCTGGGATCGAGTATAAGACTTGGAAAGTATTGCCGTACCATGAAGACCAAGACACCTATGACCCCGTTCTGGAAATAATATCTCAGAAACTGAAAAAACTGAGTGGAGAACAACCAAACCATAGTCTCAGCCACCTTATTACTGCGATGCTTAAACGGGATCCCATGTTGAGAGTGGAAGAAGCGTCGAAGTTGCTCGCGTCAAAGACAGCAGACGTTGTCGTCGAAAACTCGACTCCTATTGAAGAAGAACGAAAGATGCCTGAAATACCAGAACCAAAGCCAGTGAAGCTTGAAAAATTAAATAAGGACATTCGGAAAGTGTTTGAAGGCGACCAGCCGAAGAGTATCACGCAGATATACACCTACGATGCTTTGAGGGAGATGGATGCTGTTGTCCTTCGAGATGATACGAAGTGGGTAAACTTGGAAGTAATCCAACTAACGAGCACTGGAATCGGTGATAAAATAGCGAGTGCGATAGGAGCTAACAGCTCTTGGAAGAAGCTGTGGCATTTATCATTGACTTCGAATAATTTGAGCGATATTGGAGCCATTGCACTCGCAAAGAATACCTCATGGGTGTACCTCGAAGAGCTGATCTTATTTGACAATAAAATTGGAAAAGAAGGCGCTGCTGCGTTAGCAGGCAATATGACCTGGATAAATTTAGAATCGCTCAATCTTGAAAGCAATCAGCTCTGGGAAAAAGGAGCAAAAGCGTTGGCAAAGAATACCAGTTGGATGAATTTGAGATCGCTCAATCTAGCAAATAACTTGGTTGGTGAGGAAGGTGCTAATGCTTTAGCGAGCAATACGGCGTGGGTGAATCTAGAGACGTTGAACCTTGAAAATAATCAATTGAAAGAGAGTGGAGCTGAAGCTTTAGCAAAGAATAGCAGCTGGGTGAGTTTGAAATCGTTGAATGTTTCAAATTGCATATTGGGAGAGAAAGGCGCGATAGCGCTGGGAAGTAATAAAAGCTGGAAGTTCCTTAAGGAACTCTATTTGAGGAAGAATCAGATAAGTGATGGAGGTGTGGAAGCTATCAGTGGAAACGTGACCTGGAGTGAGTTAGAGGTGATTGATTTGTCACATAATTTGATAAATCAAAAGGGGGTCGAGACGCTAGGGAATAATAAATTATGGAGCAAACTCAAAGAAATGTTCATGCGAAACAACCCGGGATTTAATTATAATACAAGAATGGTAATTCCAAGTAACAAATTATTTGGAAAAAATTTGAAAATTGATATTCAATAATCTGATTTGAAACTTCATGTGTAAGCTTGTGTGAGATGTGTCTTATTCGTTGTGTTGAATGTAAATAAAGAAATCTTGGTAAATCTTGCTTCTTACGTTACAGGATGAAAGAACTTTTACAATAGAAAAACAGGGTTGATTAAGGACGAACTCTGACATTGAAGAGTCAGCGAAAGCGATGAATTTGAATAACCCCTCATTTAGGTGTATATTAAAACTGCTGACATTAGTTTTTTTTTTTTGGCGATCACCATGTTAGTTTTTCATGTTGTGGGAAAAACTTTGATTAAAGTTATTTGTTAACTTCAAAGCGAAAAACGATTATGACCACTGTAAACGACACTATTAATAAAAATCACATAAAGTTTATTATTTGTGTAACTATGTCAAAGGAGAATGTATTTACCAAATTCCTTGTTCAAAGACTCAAAAACTTCTTCGAGCCCTACTTCAAAAAGGATTTCAAATTTGACAACATCCAAGTAACTTTGAATTAAAGGTGTGGAGTATCAATCCCTTCCTCATAACCAGTTAGGGAAGTTTGAATTTGAATCCATCGAGCTTCGCGAAGACCTGCTCCTCATCAAAGGGCTCCCTTTAATTATCAAACACGGGAAAATCGGCCGCATTGCCGTTCAGGTAAGAACATTTCCAGATTACCCAACAATTTATCATCATAGACGCCAATCTTCAATTTCAGAGGAAATCCCATTAAGGTGGATATTGAGAACGTTACTTTGCATATCAGACTACTTGTCGAACAACGAAATTTGTTTAAAAGCAACAGAAAGAGCGATCCGGAAGAAGAAGCAGAACGAATTAAACTTTTTCAAACAATCGTAATCGAAAAACAGAGATTTTTTGTTAAACTAACCTGCCTTTTTGTTCACAGGAAGGCTTTAAACAGAAAAAACTGGACAACTGGGAGAATCAAATGAAAAAACATTTCGAAGGCAACTCAAACTTATGACAATTATTTATTTACAGCCGGTTATATCTAGAGATGGCACCACCTAGCTGGATTCGCAGACGCATTGATCTAATTATCAACAACATGATCCTCAGAGTGAAGAATTTTAATCTTTACTACGAGGTAATCGGTTTTTCTTATTACCAAATTTCCATTGAATTTCTTCATTATCATTTCAGAGCACAACAGTGATGGATTCACCAGCCGTAATGAAAATTAGCTTCCAAGACCTGATCCTCTTCCCTACTGACTCCGAAGGCCATGCTACTTATAACACTGATCTGGATTCTTATACCAGAACGATACAAGTCGTGAGGTTCTACGTTGCGATCAATTTTTCAAACAATAAGTACAAACGAAAGAAATTGAGACACGCAAGAACATCGCCTCAGCTTGACCCTCTTAAGCTCAATACTCACATAAAATCTTCTCCAGCGCGACCGGAACACCCGGAGATTGTCGATGACGATGATGAAATCGGTGAATCAAATGACGAAGAAGAATATCGAAAAATCCGTGATAATGACTTTTATTTCATCCTGCCAATGGACCTATTAGCCCACATTGGAAAAAACGACTACTCTAACCATGACGGTATAAACAAACCCAAATCTTATGTGCATATCCACATGCAAGAGCCTCTGATCATGCTGGCTAACAAACTCCTTATCAAATATATAACATGTCTCAACCATCACTTCAGCATGATGAAAACCGTGCAAAAAAACTTGCATCTTCGACCATTGGTAACACCTCGAGAAAACGCCGTCGTTTGGTGGGTGTATGCGATAAAAGCCGTCGTCGAAGACCTTAAGCGAGGCTCGGATTTAGCTCGAAGTTCTGTTTGGAAAATACTGCGAATGAGAAGATACATCGATTTATATAAAAGAAAACAGGATATAGTAGCACTTCCTTTTGTGGTGGAATTTCTAAAACGATTTAATAGGTGCACGTGCCATGGCTCCCTCGCATCCTTTCGACCGAAGAAGAGTATCTTCGGCGGATAGAAGAGAAGCTCTCTCTACATGAGCTGCTAGAATATCGTGAATGGGCTATGATTGAAATAAGAGTTGAAGCGAAGAGATTTTTTGCGTCCAAGTAATTTACTCCGTCTCCTTCTCCCCGATCTCACGCCCAAATTAGCAAAGAGGTGCAGGGCCTGAAACCTCTTGTGGATATCTGGGCTGATGCGCTTCATAATGAAGACGTGTTTCTTTCCGATGGAAAATCAAAGAAAACGAGGCCAGGAACAAAGATTCGACTCTCCTACCAAGAACAACTTGAACTCCACGAAATTTTAGCACTTGATAAAGTAATTTTACAAATAAATACCTTTGTTATTAATCCCCTATTCCTCTCATCTATCTAGGCTAAGGTGTTAGAGTCCTTCCTGAAGGGAGAACATAACGACGCACAAGAGATCGTCAGCGAATTCGAATTGAAAATGCACTCCATCTATATTCTCATCGCAGACGAGCTTAATGATGAAAAAATTCTTGAAAGTGATCCGGCTGATTTATTTCAGCTGCGAGAGTTTAGGATATCCGAAGATATCCGAGTAAAAACGAAGAAAATCCAAGCCGAGCTTGAGACCCTCATGAACAGGTATAATCAGGACTACATTTCTCCCCAAGGTATCATTGGGAGCCCTATCTTAGAAGAAGAGAAGTTCGATTCAGCTCATAGCAAGGAACAGAGTAGAAGTAATGTCTTCGATGACTTCCTCCCGAGAGCGAGTAAAAGGTTTAGCGTGCATCCGAAACCCAATATTGATCCCATTGATCCCAATAATTTGAGCGAAAGCTTCAAGGATCATATGAGAGACATTGACCGAGAGTATGACTTAGAAAATAGAGAATCTGCAGGAGAAAATCGGAAGAGTGGGGCGAGTATCTACTCCGCTGAGTCGGATCATCAAATCTCTCATTGGTGGAATCAACGATTGATCCTGCTGATCGAGATACTCGATATCAGCTCAAAGGTCTGGATCTATCGCAATGGGAAAATGAAAGGGGTTGAGCAGCAGCCGAGCGCGATTAAGAGCATTATGATATCAACTCCGCTGAATATAACAAAGGCATGGGAGAATAAAGTGAAAAGAACAGAGAATTACACTGAATTGAGTGCGCTAGACTACGATAACCTTCTCACGAATATTATGAACTATGATTTCAAGTCCATCGAAGAGAAAACTAACCCCATGGCTGAATTCCTAAGCAATAATGGCTGCGACAACTACGTTCAGTTCATTTATTTATTCCTAAGGTACTCGAGAATGAGAATAATCGCTTTAAACCTCATATTAATTTATCTTGTAATAGGGACCGGCCTGCAACTCGAAAAGATCTCGTTGTTTCAAACCCGCACGATTATCTCCCTTTTTACAGTTACAACGACCCTCGGTTTTTAGGCGTTCCCTACGAGTTCGTGAGCAATTTTCTTAATTACTTCGGTAATGACTCTAATATTCACCATGTTTTATTAAAATTCTTAACTTTTTACTTTAGTGCAAAAGAATACCATTCTTCTTGCGAAAGAGATCTCAAACACTATGAAACATCTGCTCACACACTTAAATCGCACACTTCTGCCGATATTTCTTTGTAACCATGGGATAAAAGTACTCGCCTTCATGATCCCCGAGCGAACTCCAGCAAAGCAAGACGAAATCGGAAATAAAGAAGTCAAAATCGAGCTCAAGACGAGTACACAGGTGCTAGAAAAATTACCAACAGTGACCATCAACGCTCAACTCATCAAGCGATTGCATTCAACGCATTCTCACAACCAAGTGGAACTGACGTTTGATCTGGTGGGAAAGACATCAGACTTTTCGATTAAAAAGATAGATGAGTTCACCAAAGCTGAGAGAAAGAGGAACAATGATGAAGATGCTAATAGTTCACCGAAGTTGCGATTCAAGAAGAAAGCAAAAACTTCAGTCGAAGAAGAAAAAAAGGACTTTGAAGACGGACGAGATAGAAACACAGTCTCCTTGCTCGTGAAACCTACTAAAATCTACCTATCATCCGAATCTCTACTGCCACTAGCGGCTTTCGTCGCGACCATCTCAGCTCAGTTTTCCCCAGATAAAAAATGCGTTGGGGACGTAAAGCCCGAGGGAAAGCTCGATTTCGCGACTCATAGACCTAAGGCAACTCATATTCGTTCTGAGAACGAGATTACAACTGAACGTGAACACAGCCCTGAAAGAGCAGCCCGGCTTTTTGAAGCTATGACATCAGCAAGAGGAGCTAAAGAAAAAAAGAAGCCCAGCTTCAAAGGCCATACTACTAGTCAGACGCATCACCATGACTCGGTGACAGTTGAAGAGTTCAGAGAATTAATGAGAGTGATCAAACAAACGGATAATGGCAAAGCCTCGCAGACGTAAGGAAGAGTTTATGTGTTGGACTCTAATAAAAGTTTGTTAGGAATACGCCAAAATGGCATTATAAGTTGCAGATTGAGATGTTCAAAATTATTTACACTGACTCGAGTAATCTGCTTCAGGAGAAGCGACGCCTGAAATTCGAGGTGCAGGATGTCCTATTCGGTTTCCATCAAAAGGACAAATATGGTGATTTTTTCTGATTAACATTTCTGAATTAAACGCGATTGATTTAGAAACTTCAAGCTATCGGAAGAAGATGTTCAAGTACTATGACCTCCAAGCCCTTTCGATCCAAGGGATAAGGCTCGTAGAGAATAAAAAAGTGCTTCTGAATACCCAAGTCATTATTAACACGTGGAAAGCTAATGACCAATACCACCCCTCTCTTGCCTCAATGAAATTGAATGTTTTGTTCCCGTTTATATCCGTGTCGATAACAGATGATATGTTCTTACTCATGGATCTGCTGACAGTGATGAAGCAATACGGTCGATTTAAGAGGTCTCAGAGGGTCGATTATAGCTACTTGATCAATGAGAGAGCGACTTTCCTCTCGAGTGAAAATCAGCGTATTTATATTATTTTCGAAAACAGATACTTACCCCACCATATTTCAATGCATTTCTAGTAAGAGAACTGCAGCGGCTTTTAGATATCTTAAAGCTGGACCACAACGACCCCGAGATGAAAAATTGCAGGCATTGTATCCTTCGTTTTAAAAAAAGCAAATTGCTTTTAAATTTATTCGTCGGAGAGCTCTCTTCAATCTCTGATAATATTAATAACACGATATTTCAAGACTTGGTTCTCGTACAGAAACTTTTTGATGAACCTGACAGTCCCTTGCCTTCGCCAGGCTTGACTATTTCCGTTCAAAAAACAATTCGGAAATCAAACGATTACTCTGGCGAACTGCGGATTCACCTCCCTTTTCTATGCGTTACCAAAGACATCGGCTATTTCAAAGATCACATGACTCTCCACGCGACTAACGCGACTATCAGTCAGCATGAAGGGGACCTATTATCCACAAAAACTCATAGAGATAGACCTGAAACGGTCACTATGACCAATGAGGAGATCCCTCGGCCAAAACCAGGGCAAATCGAAGTGTTGTTTAAACTTGAGACCGAGCAGAATTTCTTTGGACACATTGATGAAGGCTATTGGAGATATTTCCGTGGACAAGAGAAGAAGCATTTTGAAGGCAAAGACGATCAAAATAGCAGTCCAGAGCCCAGTTCAACTCGAGGTCATGATGGCAAGGCTAATTATAAAAGCGAGCTTCTTAGCAAGTTGGCTCAGTATAATAAAGAGAAGGTGTATCTAGTCCTACTGAAGAAAACGAATAAGCACAAAGAGCTGCTTGAGGAATTCGAGGCCGAGCCGCTAAGACAGGACTGTAAGCTTGATAAGCTCTTGGTTAGCGTCGGTGAGATCACTTTCTCTTTCGAAAAACCTGAAGATTTTACTGCTGTGTTGAACGTAATGACTAACTCTAGCCTCTTCAATTTGTTAATGCAATGCATATATTCCTAGATCGTAAATACGCTTAGTACTCTTGGTAAATGGTACGACACCTACCATCTTCACTCCGGAATACACGGGAATTTAGCCCTTGGAGTAGAAGTAGAAGATACCTCAGCACCTAAGTCAAAGAAAAGAAAGAGAGACTGGAGTATCGATTCAATGCTTAAATCTGAGTACTTCTTGTTCGAAATTGATAAAATGGCTTTTTATATCGAAGAAAACGATTTCTTTGGCGGTGTTATTAATAAGATTTCAGTCGAAAACATCAAGTACCAGCGCGACGGTCAAGGAATGCTGAAGAGTCGACACGTTGATGAAAAACTCCCAATACCGCTAGTCTCGATACAAAACATCATATTTTTAGCAGGAAATTATGCTGGAGGCCATATCGACGGCATAGGCCTTCTCTACGAAAAGTTTGGAACCTGCTATAAATTCTTTGTAAGGAACATTTCTTACGAAATTGCCGATGAGCAGCACTTTAGGGAAGTATTCCCGAAACGTAAACGAGGGAAATCATTGATTTCACAGCTGAAAAGGACCCAGACGGACCATGCACTCACCAGCCTCCATATCCCTGACCTTGGGATCGAGAATTACAATAAATTACGACAAAGCTTTCTGCGTAGACGAAACAGTTTTGGTATCATAGTGACGATAAGGGTCATACCCGAGGCAACTCAGAGCTTAGAAGTGAAAGTGACATTAGAAAAGTTCAAATTTATAATTTCGTCGGAAGACGTGTTCAAACTGTTCCAAACTTTTTCAGTGATAAATTCGCATTATGCAGAGGAGAGACGCTTTACTAATATGAAGTTGGAAATGAAATTTTTCAAGACAGATCAGTATGAGAGAATCATGGAGATAATTAAATTCAACGAGCAGCTCCTTGAAAACGAGCGGAAAAACAGCTGCCAAGCCAATTGGAGCAGAAGCAGTGACGGATTTGAAGATAGCAAAGATGATGATGTGTCTGCTCAGCCAAGGTCAGCAAGGAAACCCCTAATCGAGAAGTTCGTTATTAACGTTGAAGGCATAGGTTTATATTTTTCAAAGAACGACCAGGTCAAGCATTTCCTACAATTTCTGTTGTTCTAACCATTTTATTGCAGATATTCTCACGAATTGAGATGACGGGGCTCAAAATCAAGCAGTTCTCATGGAAGAATTATGGAATTAGCATGAAACAAGTCGACTTTAAGACAAACTCTAAGCAATACCCTGATATGTTAATGCCGGTCAAAAACGGTCTCATTCCCGAGATATACATCATTCATGAGGATGGAGTCAGCACTATCGCGCTGAAAAACTTCCGTATAGTATTTATGAATCGCGTAATCAAGGAGCTGCAGCGGTTCATTAAAGAAATACGAGGCAAATTTGCAAAAGAGAGCGTAAAAAACATAGTTGAGGCATTAACAATATTATGTTTACATACTTTAGGACTTAAAGGGACAAGCATATGATAGCCCCGAAGATCCGAAACCACTCTTTAAGGCTGATCTCCTCAACTGCGAATTATTTATCCCGAAGGGGAGCAATCACCCTGACAATCTATTTTTGCATATCCCTTCTGGAACTATCGATATCGGTAAGCTATTGTTGAGAGAGATTAAGCTTTTAATACACAATTTTGTTCAGAGGAACTAGTCGATTACATTGAGTTCCCTGCTAAGCTCTCTAAAGGCTCTTATTTCTTGTCAGGTAAAGAAAAACGAGCCCTTACACAGATAAAAGGCGGCAAAGAGAAAAAGAACAGCGATGATAAGAACAACGATGATAATAAGCAATTAATGAAGATCATGCAAGCTACAGTGAATTTGAATGACGTGCGAGTCTTTTATGCGATTGACGACAGGGTCAAAGAGTTTTGCAAGCTAGAGAGCTTGTCAATAGTCAATGTGTTGCCCTCTAAGCCGCATATGTATCATGATTGGGAGTTGGACACCGATACAAAGCTATTCGCGAAAAATCTTGAGTTATTCACGAATTTGGTAATAATTGGACAGACTTACAAGGAAAAATTAATAATTCGGGTTATTTTAGGCCACGTTGGATGAGATAAAAGCGATCTCTGATAGGAATCTCAAGGAGCCATCGAAAATATTTGAATTGAAAGAAAAAGGCATTGAGAGGATAGAAATCGAGATCTCGAGCAAGATAAAGTTTAAGATTGGAGTAACTAAACACGTAATAAAAAAAGAGCAGAGAGAAAATCTTCCAGCAACCGTGGAGGAAAAGCCGGAAGTCTTTAGTGAAGAGAAGTAAACTTGTACCAATTTGTGATTTTTAGCTTGTTGTTGAACATAGGGATTACCTTGACCATCTGAATAAACTGGCGGAATTCTCTCTCCTTCAAAGAAGGAATTTGTAGTGTAAGTTTTTAATTTTTTATTGGCGGTCTGCCTTGAGTATTTATTTATAAGGCAGTGCGCTTAATGAGCAGATTTTTGAGAATAGTCAAAGCTATTTAAGATTAAATTATCTCAAATTGATACAATTCAAATCTATTTCGTTTGAAAGATTTTTGCGAATAGAGCGTTTTCGAATAGTTATGTCTTGCGATTATTAGGATAATATGAATCTTTTGGTGTTTTATTGAGAATAAGTCTTTGGTCCTGAGAATCAGCACTCTGATGTTAGCCTTATCCAATACGTTTTTGATGATAAACATTCACTAGCAAGTAGTCCATCTAGGCCTTCTTTTTGTAGAAAACAGTTTTCATTGGCTCTAGTTTTGTTGATTAAGCTTCTGTTGTGAATAACAGTTCATAGCAACACAAAAAAAGTTGATTTTTTCACCAAAATTCAAACTATGGTTGGAGATACCGATAAAACACTTCTGATCATAGTGCCTCCTTTTAAGGAAATTGACACAGCACTTATTGATTAAACATACGTGATTTTCTCGAGTCACTTAATTTGGTTATAAACCCACGCATTTCACTTCCCCCCTCAAATATCATATGTTTTGCAAAGTTGTTCTTCCAGCTGGAGATATGTACCGTTTGGCAGAGTTTCCCAAATCTCTAGCCGATCTCAGAGCCAACATTCTCCACAAATACGGGAAAAAACTCTCAGGCGATTTTATCCTCTCGATAGAAAAAAAACCCAATATGCCTGAGCTCTTAGAGAACGAATCTCACTTTGCTACTGTCACAAGCAAACTCAAATCAGGTGAAACGCTTAAAGTATTTGTTAAAGAAACACACGGGGCAAAACCAGATGCGAATAAAATAAAACATGCAAAATCCTTAGATGAACCAGCTATTTTAAACGAGTTCCCTGGTTTTGAAGACTTGACAAAAGCGACATCAGAGATAATTTTTGTTCCTGCACGAAACCAAAGCAGCAGCGAGGCGGAAGCATCACAAGGAGAATTTACTCCAGGGCAGATGAAAGTTATCGAAAAAATGATCGATAACAGACTCGAGCAGCTCGAGAACCGTCTAAGATCGTATATGGAATCTCAATTGCAGACTTTGTTACAGAAAAAACTCCAACCAGAGAAAAAGCAAGCAAGTTTCGTTATCCGTCACAGAGACCGCTCTGAGATGGGTGCGTTAACACTTGAAACCGCGTTACCTAGTAGCTTGGCAGGAACGAGCACATCTGATTCCGCAATGCAGCTTCCAAAGATTGAGATACATCAGCCTGCCAATAACACCACCAGCTCAGGGAATATATCTATTCTCGGAACAAGCACAAGTAAAATAAGGCGGGTCTCCCGTGTCGCACAGAGCGGGAACGAAGACTCTAAAAGCGTCGTTGGTCAAGGAAATATTAGGACTCCTGGCCCCATTGTAGCAGGAATTTATATCTGTGATGGCTGCCGAATGAACCCTATCACAGGACCGCACTATAAATGTCGTGAGTGTGTAGATTTCGACTATTGCCAGAACTGCCAAAAGACTAAACCGCATCCACATGCACTATACCTCATTACGCCAGAGGAAGAAAAAACTGAGGTACTGAATATCCAGCGAAGCATAAACGCCAGGAAAAGTTTGATAGCATCGAAAAGCAACACGAATTCCATAGCACCAGAATCTCAGTCGGAAATCAGTGGGAGAGAAAGTATGAGAAGCACTAGAAGGGCAACCTTACATTCGGGAGACCTCGGAGGAGACCTTGTACAAAGGAAGGAAGGGTTAGTCAAACCATATCGTGCAAAACTAATCAGGGAGCCGGACAATCCAATCCCCAACATCAGTCCAGCGAAGCCGTATGAAATCACTTTTACGCTTAAGAACTCCGGAGAAAACGAATGGCCAAAAAACACTGAAATCTATTGTCTCGCGGGCTGCCATTTCGGAAGCTCAGAGAAAGTTAAGTCTCTTAAGCCAGGCGAGGAGTTAGACATAGCTCTTCCACTTCAGGCGCCTAATGCGGTTGGACAGTTCTCTTCGAGTTGGAAACTGCGATATCCAGCAGGAGATGCCGTGAAGCAGTTTGGGCCGAAGCTGACTTTCGAAATTCAAGTCGAAGATATTTCAAAAGCCGGAGAAATGTCACGAATCGAGAACCTCGGTAAATATAACTACTTTTCGATAAAAAATCTAAAATTTAATTCATTAGAATCGAAATTTTCAGAAGACGCGGTGAGAAAAGCGAGGTTCCTACAGGAAATGTTTGGAGGTGAGCTCCGACAGCATTTAGATTTCGTAAGCAATTGCAAGAGCTCAGTCTCTGTTGACGAAATCGTAGACTTATACCTCCAAGCAGAAACGACGACAGGAGGGAAATAGACCTAAGAGTAAGAGGAGACTGTTTTGAAATGAACTTTTTTTTGTGGTAGAGGCGAATAAATGCTGTACTAATAGCCATTTTAAAGATGTTAGTTACATTTTCTTTCTTTTTTTGTTGTTGGTTTTTTCAAACGTTCAACTGAGAATGAATATGAATGCCTCTTGGAAAAGTAATAGAAAAACGTGCTCCTTAAGTAAGATGAGAGAAACTTGCTTTCTTTATCAAAAAAAAAAGAGGATGCTTTGAGCAAAATACGAAAAACTAAGTCAAGTCATTATGGAATAGATTTCGATGAGAGTTTCTAAGAAAACAGGTTGGTGATTAATCATTAATCAATTGACTCGATGAGAGTCCACTCTGTCTTCGCCTGAGCTGGATCAGTTGGTTTACTTTAGTCGGAGAGAGCTCATCATCGTCATCATCCTCCTGAGCTTTATTTTTGATTTCTCTCAGTACATCGAGGTGAACTTGGATCTCTTTCTTGTATCTGGCTTTGAGATTATTGGTGTTCTTCAGCTGTTTCTCAAGGAACTTGACGTAACTAATCACGTTAAGTCAAACAAATGTTTTGCAGGGGCAGGAATTACTTTAGCATTTCACCGTCATCTGCTTTGAACTGCTTCTCCCGTCGATTCGCAATCAGCGTCTGGTTCGCCTCATAGCTCGCGTACATCATAAAGTACATATATAGTCTGTTTTTAAAGTCGCTGTTAAGGTCTTTCTCCATTTTCATCATAATAATAGGAGAGTTGTAAATCTCTTCCAGTAGCAAGTACATTTGGAATACTGCGACGTAATTATTTGGTGTGCCTAGTATCAGCTCCTAGAGATATTCGCAAGTAATAAGCTAATATAATCTCTGAAAATAGAATGTTACGATTCGCATATGAGGAGGTGTCAATAGCCACAACATCAGTTTCGGATCATCCTTAATAAACTTTATCGCTATTAAAGCACATTTAAGTTAGACTCGCGCTTATTGCATTGTAATCTTACTTTTAAGGTGCTTGATCTTTTCCCTTTGGCTCTTCTTCTTCGATAGCTGAGAGAGGAGTTTTCCACCATCAAATTTGAGAATATCTATAATTTTTCCATATATTACAATTAATCTCCTTCATTTTGCAGCTATAGCATTACTGTCGATCAGCTTTATATGGGCGACGTTTGTCTTCAGCAATCCCTTACTAATCATATCCTTCATTTGCTCATCTTCTCCATCATCCTCAAATTCGTCGACCCTAGCCTCGGTCACATTGATATGAGCATCCGGACTTTGCACTTTATCTCTCGTTTTGTCTTCAGATAAGCCATTCTCTACCTTGATATCAGTGAATCTCTCCGGAGTTTTGTCTGAGGGAAATTAATATTTGATTACTCCAAAATTTGCGAATAAAGTAAAAAAAACTCACATAATTGTTTCCAGATCGCCTCAACCTCACGATCAGAGATCGCATCGGTCCTCAACTTCTTCTCAATGAGGAGAGGGAGGATATTCTTGCTGAATTTTGTGAATGTTTCGAGGTGATAAGTCATGCACCGCCAAATTTCTAGTCGATGACTCATACTGAGGTAACTCCTTTGACTACCCGACCATACTTTAGCCCTGTTAGAAAACATTGAGATGAATAGAAAAACCCAAAAGTACTTTTGTGAGAGAGTTAGTAGGTTCCAAACTTCCAGCACCTTTTCTCGAGCTTTCTCTTCTATAAAAGCTTGACTCTGGATTTTCGAAGTTCTGCGGTGTTTAGCTTCTTTGCGATCGTGAAGATACGTATCAAAATCAAGTTCATCTTCTTTCTTCTCTTCTTCTTCGTCCTCCGCCTTGCTCTTGCTCTGCTCGATTTCTTCATCCTCAACCGTCACATGGTTATTGTTTTCTCCGTTCGTCTCAGTATTCAAGTCATTATTTGCCTCGAGTCCTTTTTTGTTGTTCGCTCGGTCTGAAACATAGAAAATCAGCTTTAATTTGAAGCAAAAATTCTCATAATGTTTGTTCCTGACATCAGCCGACTACAAAAAGGTCATTACGAAAAATCCAAGTTTATAAAATCACCTTAAAGAGCTTGCTGTTCGCTTTGTAGTCCTCAGTCGTTTCTTTCGCAAGCTTCTCTATAATAACCTCAGGAGGAAGATCGTTTTTGTCTTTAAGAGCCTCCTCATACATGAACTGCTCGGTGTTCGTGTAAGATCCCGAATCGAAAAGATAATCCTAAGCAGGAAAATTAATCATTGAGTCTCTTTGTCCAGGTCGAGCTACTATATACCTTTGTGTTGGTTCCCATGCGAGTGATATTGATTTTCCCGCCAGAAAGTTTCAGCAGCGTCTCCTCGAGACTACTGACCCATTTGTTCGTCAGCTCTTTTTCTTCTTCTGCCAAAAGCTTCAGCCGTTGTTGCTCATCCACGTCAGCTTTCGCCGAAGCTATTATTTATCGGTGAGTTGGACCATTACAATATAGAAACTTACGCCCAGTCGCTGCGAGTTCTACGGAAATCTTTTGATTTTCCGAAGGATGATCCTTTTTCCCTAAATAAAACTCGATGTCCTTTAGGACCACGTCTTCCTCAATAATATCTCTCTTTTCTTCGAATTCAACTTTTGCTGTGATTTGCGGTGGTTCCGCTTGCCCTTCGCCTTCTGCTGGCTGATCCGTGAAAAGGAATTTCTTTATGATCTTGTTGTAAATGAATGTGATGAACCAAAACCAGACATCTTCGAGCTTGCTTTCGATTTTCGAAGTTATTTTCTTGCATTTGCCCTGAGGTTTCCTTGCTTTCATAGCCTCTTCTTCCAGGGCTAACTCCTCCTCCAAATCGCTTTTATCCTCTTCTGGATTATCTGGACTCTGAGCTACAGGACTATGACCGACTTTTTCAAGTGGGAGTTTTGCGCCAGTGCCTATCTCGTCGGGTTCTGATGCATTGTTCTCCTGACCTTCACCCTTTTCAGATTTCTTAGGGCTTTTGTTTGAGTGGAGGCTAATGCGGTTTCTTCGCATTTGAACGAGTTTCTCTCTTTGCTGTTGAGCCTCTTTTTTCTTCTTTTTCTCTTCGATATTTTTGAACTCGCTGATAACTAGATACTTCAGCAGGTCCAAAAATCCCACCTGCTCTTCGTTGCCTTTGGGAGCGATTTGACGGAAATATCCTTCTAGAATGGCTATGAACATGTTCAAGAGCACCAAGGCCATGAGAATCTTTTATTTAAAGCGAGAAAGAATTAGAATGTCGTGAAAATACGTCTTCAAAAATTACCATATAGCTGACGATCCAGATCACGAGCATTGCGGTATCAGTGACATTGTACTGCTGAACATTTAACGATGCCACAAGTACATAGATACAGGACAGAAGCGCTTCAGAGATGGTGCAGAAGTTCGGGTCCTGAGCTCCGAAGTTCAAATAAGCAACCGTAGCAAACCCAAACATGATCTTGCAAAAAAAGCAAACGGTTATAAGCGATTAAATCGGGTGAAGGTTACTAGACAGAACATTAAGATAAAGAAAACGAAGTCCAACAGCGCGTCGCTAATGAGATCGAGAACGATGGAGAGCTCTCCAGAGAAGCCGAAAACTAGAAGGAGTCTCATAACGAGGAAGTACGCATTAAATGCTTGAAGCGTCACATAAGTATCATATAACTCAGCGACTCGCTCGAAGTCTCCGTGGAGCGAAATTCCAGTATAATTTGAAACAACAAGGTCATCTAAGCTGAACGAGAGCCGGAACGGATCGAAAACGATGAGAAGAAGCTCGATCAGCGCTGTGATAGTCAAGATAATTGAGACAGAAAGCAGCAAATTCGCATAGTGGCTAGTGATGAAATGCTTAGTTGTCTCGTACAACCGATTGAGAATCTGCCAAGTTCGCTTGATAATCGCGATGAACAGATCGAAATATTTATAATCCTAATATTAACACAATAAGCACTTACTTGCGGGAAGTCTTATTTACCTTATCCTCTAAGTTGAAATTTAAGAGTCTTGAAAGTTTAGAGGTTTCTGGCTTTTGTAGTTCTGGTTTCACTGGAGTCTGATTTGGTCGAAGGATTATTAACTCTCTTAGTTAAGTGATTCTATTACCAGCGATTGAATGTTTTTGTCTTTCCAGGATCGAATCCAATTCTTAACGAGATTTCTTATTTGGAATATGATCGCAATCACATATAATATTTCAAAGAAGATGCGACCTCCATCGCCGTTGGAGTAAAACACCATTTTGAAAGCCTATTAGCGCTATTATAACGTTCTCAGCAAGCAGCTAAAGCATTACCATTGGCTCAATAGAAGCAGCGATGAAGCCTTCAGCGTTCATCTGAAATATCAGCCGATTAAAGCAATACATCTCAACGTTTGGATTATATAAAAGAGTTTCGACGACCAGCGACGCCAACTAGGGTTATCATGGGATGTAAAAACCAACAATAGCAAGAATCTTACTTCAATGTCAAGGAAGTTGATATTCACAAGTTTAGAATAAGTTTGGTAGAGCTCTGATACGTTGCGAGGCAGCTCGAAAACGTAACCTCCTGCTTTGGCTGGAGTTGCAATTGTGCCAGGTGGAGTATAGTCTACTGAGATATTGTATTGCTTGAAAGGAAAGAGGGATTAAGAATGGCGTTTTTAACAAATAAATTTATACTGGATACGTATAATTAGTGGTATTTTCGCTGGGCGGCTCTTTATTGTACCAATTGAATTCATCGCTGGAGGTTTTAACGTATAACTAATAAACATAGAAATGAGTTTAATCCCTTATTCCAACTTATTACCGTGTTTGGGAGTTGTTCGAGCTGGTGTCTCCTCAATGTCATCCGGATAACAGGATCACCGATGAAGTAAGTTTGAGTGTAGACTTTTGTGACGCTGCCTGCTTCGGTGGAAGTCTCATTGATTGTACTCCATGAGGGGAAAATTTTTGGAAAGAATGTCTATGGTAAGTGAGTTATGGGTTACAAACCTTAAGTGAAGGAGGGATGGATGTTACTTGATTAAGATAGGCGTAGATATCTTCAATGTTTGAGATCTTAGAGAAAGTTTTTGTTTCGTTTTGGTAGCTCACAGTGAATTTGCTGTTGACGTCTGAGGTAAAATAATCCTGAACTGCTTGGTTGACCAAAAAGCTCTGCGAATGTTTCAGACTGTTAAGCTATTGAAAGGGGGAATTACATCTCCTTTAGGGATTTCATATCCCATAGTGACCACGTAGATAATGATGAATAGTATATGGAAGAAGCTGCCTTTCATATTGTTCTTTATCCTTTCTTTAGCTTCTATTGTATCACATTTTCTGTAATCCAAACGTTCCTAACGATTTAGCATGAGCAACTATTTATTTCATGTATTTGGCTTACCTGTCGGATTCTTTTGATTTCATTTTTGATGGATTCTTCTTTCTCTCGAAGCTCTTTTTCGAACGCTTCTCTCGTCTGGCGATTTCGACTGGTGAATCCGAAGTACTTGTAGAGCATATTAGTTTTTTTCTCTTGGAAAAATTCGGAGTTACGTCAAGTTTTTCAAGATTCCTTTTTATTTTTTGCCATGTAGTTTTCGTTGTAACGTTTCGACGGTTTTCTATATCGTTCCCTTGGTAATCTTCGGAGTTGCGGCACAAGAGCAGATCAATACTAAAACAAATTGCGAGACTGTTTGAGCTTGGAGTCGGATTACATGAGATCTTTCTTCTCACTGGATCGTGCTGCCGTGAGTTTTGTTAGTGCTTGAGTCTTTGTGTGAATCTTCTTCCTTAATTTAACATATGTGGACATAATAATGACCTGTTAGGGTTGATTGTGTAAATAAACGTTTGTAGTCGTAGTGAGTTTACCACAAAAACGAGGAGCACGACCAAGTTGAACACGATATAGAACATAAAGAAATAAATCGGCGCTAACGTGGAATCAGCATTTTCCATATTACTATAATTTGAAGCTCCAAGCAGCTAAATATTAGATGCTAAGAATATGTGGAAATTGCTGAATTTACTAATTGGAAGCTTTCGAAGCATGCTTTCGCCCATGTGCTGGCGTCTGGGTCTCCGATCCCAAAGCTATTGACCATGACCGTAACGAATCCAACCAAGAGCGTGATAATTGTCTTGATTAAAATAAATTAGCCATTGTGAGCCAACTGCAATAGAATCTTACAATTGCAAAGATGAAGAGCTCTTTTTGCGCTGCTGCGATGGTGTAGAATAAGATACCGAATGAAGGGAATTGTGTGTTGAGAACTATCAGCAATTTCACTGTAATCAATACGATCCCAACGACCACGAGAACTATGAATTTCTTTGTATCTGAAATGAAATCCAACCACTCCTGAAAGTCTTCCATAGTATTGAGAGTATCGAATTGAGTAAAATCCACTCTATATTTCGAGTAAACTTTTTCTCTGATTGTTAAAAGCTAAAGATTTTACGATTTGGTGGAGATCAGCAGAAACCAGTTCACCATTATCACACTTAGCATGGTCAAATAGAGCACATTGAATACCAGCATCCTATTATTTCACAATAATCATAAGTACTTTGATGAAGTGTGCTTTTTTTTTGATTTACCCTTCAATGTTGAGTCGATGAGTTTGATAGAAACTGTTCAGCATCTTGTAAATATCCTAGCGCATCCCACAAACAATTAATTCGTTTCTCATCCAAACTCCTTACGCTAATGATGATTTTAATGATAGCCAGTATGAGGTAGAGAGTAAAGATGATAAACACGATGAATGGAAAGAGATCGGCTTTATTCTGCCCACTAATCCGAATGTTATTCACTTTAATTCTCAAGAAAATGCTTACTCTTTAAAAAAACTCGGATAGAACGGATTAACCTCATTTCCCACTGCAAAATGCCCTGTGAATTGCAAGGTCGGTGAATATGCGAGGTGTTGGGAAAAAATTTACCATTATCATCGAACGTACAAGAATAATTCACTACAAGCGCAGCTTCCGTAATCACATTGTAAATGATCGATTGTGCAGACCACATATAGATCTCTTCAGATGCATTGTGCATGACGTTCTATCAAAACAATTCACATTATCCCGACGGATCTCAAAAACTCATTGCTCACTTTTAGACTGCTCACTTTCTCCATTGCAGAGTCGTAGTCAATATTTCCTGGAAGGTAAATCTTTTGCTCATCTGCTCAACAAATTAAACCCTTTTATTTTGTTAAATACAGTACCATATCCACTAGTCTCTGTCCTCATGATATATGGGTTATAGATCACGTATATTAGCATTCCTTTCAACTGATTATATCCTTGGAGGAAGTTGAGCGATGTCAAGTTAGAACTAAATAAGCAGAATTGGCTTTCATATATGCAAGGGATTTCCATACGCGTTGTTGTTAAAATAGGTCTTTGGACTGTAAGTTGGGGTTTGATAGAACCAAGTAATAAGCTCATCCATGAAATTCGCTGCTTCGGGGAATGTTTGCATCTCGGCGAATGCCCGTGGTGGGAGTTGAGACACGTATCTTTACACAAGCAGGCTGTATGAGAAAGCTCGCAGATGAAATCATTTATTACTTATTTTCGATCGTTGACTTCATTACATTGTAAATATCGTAAGCTTGGTTGTTTCTGAAATGAACGAGAAAAGCAACGACAACAAGCACGTTCAGAACGACCTCACTGAAATTGTAGAGTTTTGAGTTCAGAACCAAAAAAATCAGTTATGCTACATGAAAGCTCGTGATGAAGAACTTGAGGCAAGTTCATGGATCTCTGCTCCATGATCATCATCGTCTTCTTCATCACTTTCGATATCATCGAGAGTTTCTTCCTCTTTCTTTTGAATGTAGTTCTCATCTTCTTCTTTATCTTCAATGATATTTCCTCCTATGTGAGCAGCTGGTAATTTCCGATTGGTCAATACAGCCCTGATATGTGCAGCAGTTTACCCTCCGTGAAATTAATGGCTTCCCTCGTGTTTCCTGATTTATTTGATTTTGCTTCGCCTTGCATATTCTCAGTTTTGTGAGATTGAATAATATAAGTTTTATTTCAAGTCAGTTTTTAAAAATGAAATTAACCATTTTCAGCGCAGACTGAAACGTTATTGAGCTAAAAAAAGAACGATCGTCGATAAAAAGCGATTGAGAATTTTATTATCCGAGCACCCTCTCAGCAAAATCCTCTTTGAGAGGTGAAAGTTAGATCTGAAATGTCTTAAAGGGTTCTTTATGGATTAGAATTTTAATTTGGGAATGTTCTTATGGAAAAGCTTTATTTATCACTCATAGAGGCAGCATGCATAAATTGCAAATTCAGAGACAGTAAATATATGTAGGGAAGCAACCAATATGCATCATTACTTCCTCATTTTCATGTTAGAACGAAATAGTAGTAAATGGTTTAATATTAAAGTTAATTGATAATCAGAGCTTTGCTTCTGAAAATTTGAGGATTTACGTGAAGATTTGAAGATTTCAATATGAAGATTTCGAACGCTATAAGTTGCATCCAATTTAGTCGTTCAGCCAAATTTCGATGCTGGGCACCAATTATCCATTCTCTCAAGCCCGTGGAGTAAAGCTTATACAAGGGCTTGAGAAGTTTTGAGGCTGAGTTCGATAGAGCCCATCATTATAATGTGCTTTAGACGAAATCCATAGTTCCAGTGTTTGGATTTCCAGGCAACTGATACATATGCCAGCGAATCTATTTCCATTAATATTAAACATTAGAAGTGAAATCTCTTTTAATTTGTGATTCACGCCCTTACAAACTCATTGCAAAGCAAAAAAACTGATTCTATTGAGAGTATCTGGATGATTCAATTGGAATATTGGTTTCTCTCATGCCTTCTTTATATTCAATATTTGTGCCAGAGGCAATTCTCTTTAATTCCAGCATGAAGACCCGAAACATTCATTTTAGAAGGGTATTGCTCACAACGAAGAAACACAACTAAATTTATAAAGTCTCACCACAATTTCCGCCTATTTGAGAGTTAATCTCTGTTACGTTATTCATTCTAATTAAATTTATTTCAATCGTAACCGTAACAAGAAGAAAAACATGAGCAATAAATCTCAACAAGAGAACCGAGCAGGAAATCTTCCACATGGCTCTAGCGAGAACATTCAAGCCATTGAAGAATCACTCAAAGACCTCCTGGACAAAGTTTCTACACTTGCATTCCTCATCAAATAACTTTATTTTCCAGGTCCTCTCTTACATCGAGAAATTCATTCAGACGAAAGAAGACTTGAAGAACCTCGAGAACAAGCTCAACGATTATGAAGATATTCAGGGACTGGTTGAAATCATTAAAAACGTGTTTCAAGATCTCACTGAAAAGGTTGACGAACGTATTAGCGAGTAAGAAAACCACCTACGTTTCATCTTTCTTACCCTATCCATTTCTTAGTAAAGGGAATGAAAACTACGATCTGCTAGAGAAGACCGTACAAAAATACGAAGGCGAAATCAGAACACATATAGGAGTAAAACTCACCTGTCAGAATAGATAGCTAATGTCTTATTTCAACAGATCGAGCAGCAATTGAAGTTGTACGCAGAGTCGTTACAGTCGAAGCTTGACGAGTCTGAGAAAGCTCGCTCAGATTTATTAGAATCAACCAAATCGATGATTAGTGTAAATGAATATATTATGGCGTTGGAATAGCTGACGGTGATATCCAAAGGGAGTAAAAAGGGACAATCAAAAGTTAGTAGAGAGCCTGAAACAACTGAGAGAAGAGAACGAGGAGCTGATGGCGAAGGTGAAATCATTAAGCGAGATGCAAGGGCAATATGAAGAGAAACTAACAGCTTACCCTTCATTGCAAGCACGTGTGAAAACTCTTGAAAAAATAATCAATGTAAATGACTCAAAAATTGGATTACTTAACCAATAAATTGCATCTATAAAGGAATCAAAGATGGGCTCGAGCAAAATGCTTGCGTCGTCTATGAGCGGAAATTCTCATTCAACTGACATGAAGAGCTCTAATCTCAAGAAGGTTAATCTCGAAGTAGATTATAACGCTCCTAAGCTTAAGAATGACGTATGTTTTATATAGTTATCTTCTGAATCGATCTCTAAATCCGTGGATTAGGTATCCAACTCAATGAACGTGCGCCTTAAAAACTCACCGAAAAAGAATCAAAGTCGAAGCAATTCTGCCAGTCGCCCTTCGAGCGCCTCAAAAACAACAAATTCGATTGGAAACGAGGAAGTGCTAAAGGTTAAGATCGAAATCACAAAGGATAAGGGGAAACCAGATTATGGAAAATATGTCAGTTCGGGAAACAACAGTCACAATAGAGAAAACCGGCATCCGTAATGATTATTGAATTTCATGTGTTTGATTATAATGGTGATTAGAGGGTCAGTGCCTAAAAGCAGAGAGTCCCGAAGCTTCATGATTCCGCGTTCAGGGCAAAACTCGAGCAATACGAGCCTGATTAATAGCGTGAATAACTCTATGCATGCTGGCAGTAGCACTGGCTTGCATAAAAGGAGCAATAGCACTCACTCTACACAAAAACAACTGAAAAATAGCAGCAAAAGCAAGTATGACCTGTCGACAATGTACCTAGCCGCCCAGCAGGAAAATCTCCTTAATAAAAATAAAGGAGAGCAAAAATCACGCTATCTTTAAGGAGAATAAGCAATTTTGGATTGTTTAAAAACAAGAAATACGGGAAACTAAAATCCAATTGCTCATCTACACGAAACGTACGATGAATAGCTAGGATTTTCGTTGCCTGTTTTATTTTAAATATGAAATCCTTATCTTTCACATTATGCTATCTATGTTAACTACTTTACATTGTATTTAAGCTCTTTCAACATTTCAATAAAAACGCTCTAATTTCGTTACCCTTTTGGCAACCGCATCCAATGATTGATTTATCGTTCTAGCTATCTATCTCATCGAATCATCTCTATAAAAACATGGTATAGCGTATTTTTTTGATTCGAGGAATGATCTCTATTTTTCCGTAATATAGCAAATCCTTGATTTATTTGAGCTCTAAAACAAAAAGTTATGCAGTTTTACAGGGCCTCATTATCAATGGAATAAAGCACTTGCACACTACCAAATCAATTTATTGTTTCTTTCTAAATCCAAAGCCTAATCCCTTCTTCAATTGAATTGTTCCTTCGCCACCCGTAGGAGCTGCTATACTACGATCTTCCTCCACGACAGCCTTTGCTTTCTTTTCCGATGGCTTTGCGCCTGGGAAATAATCAAACACCGTTTTTCTTTCATCTTCGCCGAGCTGAGTCTCAATTTCATGCTTCTGATTCTCATTAAGCATGCCGACCTGATGATTCAACAGCTGCTTTACAAGGTTCAAGCAGGCTGCGCTCAATCCCGCTTTGTTTATTATCACGTAATATCTAAACGACAAGACCAGAATCGTTGTTCTAGCATTTTCAGCTTGTTGAGTGTCGAGGAAAATAAACGCAAGGACCTTGAAAATCTCTATCACACATTCATTCTCTTCGTTGTTTTTCACGAACACCCCGATCTTACCCGCAGCTGCTAGCCTCTGGACTTGATCGATTTTGCTCGACACGATCGCCATGAAGAAAGGCAGTGCATTAATTTGAACTCCATTGTTTTGCTTCCAGTCGTTTCTGAGGTACTGCAGAAGCGTTTTTGTGCTCTTTGGTGTCGCCAAAAACTTCGATAATAAGTCAGTCTGGTACCGAGCGAACTCAGACTCCTCGCTCGAGTCGCAGATGAAGAGCAGCTCGAGAATAATCCTGAACCCAATCTGTTCTAGGTCCTGTGGCGAAGGGTCCGTGCTTAGCACAGGTTCAATCAGCGCGCTTAAATTATCGTGTATAATCTCGCCTAACAGTTTCTTTTCCTGCTCTTGCTCGGTCTCTTGGTATCTCTTCAGCAAGCTCTTAAACGCTTGCAACAGTGTCGCGAGGACCTGCTTCTTTGCGGATGCCTCTGGGTCTTGGAAGTCTTCAACAAAGAGCTTAAGATACAAGCAAATCTCGTCAAGAACGTCTTCGTTAAGTAAATCCTGTGCTCCTTTTACACTGATATTCTCAAGGCAGTGGTCGAAGATTGGGATGAAGGTTTGATAGCACAGCTCAAGGAGTTCGTGTCTATTGATGAACGTATTACGATCGTCATTGCGGAGAGTGTTTCTAATCTCAATGATATAGGTAGAAATGATGCGGTAGGTATCTTTTGAGATTTTCTCCTTCATTGCTGCGCATTTATAGATTTTCAATATACTCAGCGCAATATCATCGTTTCCGAGCATCACGTACTTGAACAACAAGTGAACGAGGTCAGCGACGATCTGGTCCTCGGGAACGAAGGTTTTCTCCATGACGTCAAGCAGGATTTTCAAGACTTGGTTCTTGAATTTAAACATTTGAGCCAGATGAGATGGGTACAGTTTCCTGAGGCGTTTCGAGTTATTTTCTGATGCTAAATCAATTGCTTCGTTATGACAGAGCGCAAATATCAGAATTAAGATTTGGTAGTGATGGCGGTCATCGTCTGTGATGTCGACCAGTGTCTTATGATTCTTCATGATGACTTTTGAGATCTCCTTATTGTCTAAACTTTCGAGTTCTTCCTTGTCAATCTCAACATGCTCGAGTTTGAGCAGAGTTTTAATCAGCGTCGGAATGGAATCGAAGAATATATGCTCATCATATGAAATCTTATGTCCGTTATAGACGAAATAAAATTTCTCTTGGGTCTTTAGCTCGCGGCGTCGTAAGGTGAGGATGTACAATGAGTCTCTCAATATCGCCTGAGAATGCTGTTTGATCAATGTACAGAGCCTGAAAAGGGATAGAAATTAGCGGGTATCAGAAGAAGGTCTTACCAATTAGGGTAGAAGACATTGATATCGACACCGGTGTTGTAGGCAGTGATGTAATTGTAGATCTTGCAGAGAATTTTGATTCTAAGAACGTGAATCTGTGTGAGCTCTCGCTCGCTGTGGTAAGTGCTCTGTGAGACTATAAAATATGTTTTGTTAGAAGCTTAACAGCTGGAACTTACGTTTTAGTGGCTGAATCACCCCCTGAGAGACGATCACGAAGATTTTACGCACCATATCAGCGTCAACCCAAAGCATGAGCTTACAGAACTTGTGGAAAAGCTTGAAAGCGTGGAGAATACACTTCGCTGAGCTTTCAGATAGATTCTTCATGTTGAGCTTTATCAGCGCGTCTATCTGAGCACCATACTGTCTCATAAGCAGTCCACTTTGCGCGCGTTCTGGCTCTGACTGAACCTCAACTGGCTCTCCAAACTCAGTGAAGTTATATAGCTTCTTGAAAACGTTCAAAAAGAGCTTTAGGCCCATCTCTTGCAGCTTCTCCATATTCAACGAGGCGATTTTAAATACGAAAGGAATCACGAGATTTCCAAAGTTCACCACATCTATAAAAAACTTTGTCAGCAAACCTTTTCAACAGCGATATTGGTTACCTCTTGCTTTGAAAGATTGTAGATTGGTGATATAAAGCAAGCTCTCAAGTGATTTTAAAGCAAAATACTGAAGACTTGGGTGCATTGGAAGCTCCAGTGTAAAATCGAAGAGCGGCTCTTGGCTTGTTTTTCGCACAGGGGCCTCTCGCTCCTTTTCTTCTTCATCGATAACGGTCTGTGATCCTTCGTTGCCGGCTTTGAAGATGACGTCTCTGATGAAGAGAAATTGGTCCTCGAAGCTAGAAATCTTGAGCTTCAGCTGCTCCAGCTGCGCGTCAAGGAAATTCTGACAAAGAGCGTCGAAGAGACTTTTCTTTCTTGGCTTTAATGTAGCTAAGGCAACGAGCTTCGAGATTATCATTTTATTAGTTTTTTTCTCAAGGAGAGCGAGCTCGCTGGAGCTTTGCCTTTGGAGAATGTCGGTTATGCATTCAACTTGTAGTTTTGTGATAGTGGCGTTGAATCCCAAGTTCTGAGGGGATTGGATTTTAGCGAGCAACTTCTCCATTTTCTTCAATGTACCTTCTGCAAATTTTATAAAAAATAGTTTAGATAAAGATTCTTTATAGCAATGCAAATTTACTCGTTTTTTTGCCTTGTATTTGAGACTTTGTGAGTAACAGCTTCGAAATTTTAAAAACAAAATCAGATCCTGAATAGAACGTTTCATTGCTATCTAACAGGATCGCTTCGAGCTGGTAATGAGAGATTCCTGCAAGCTTCTCTTGTTTGCTCAACTTCTCGAAGATCTTTGCCCAAATCAACAGCAGCTGTTGAAAACAAATTAGAATAAATCAGTTCATTAGCTAATAATAATAGGAGGCATACCGCTTTGCTGCTGTCCTTACATCTCAAGTGAAGGATCATTGTGAATGGCAGACAGGTTTTCAGCATTTCTCTCATCACTTTATCCGACGTGTGCTCTAGTGCCATCATCAGCGAATTTCCTAACCAAACTTTGGTTGACTCGTCTAAGATTCTGCTTGATTTCTGGAAGATATTGAAGATTTGGATTGCGGCTTTGTCGTCGATGTTATTCTTGCCATACTTCAGCATGTATCCGATAGTGGCTGCCTGTGTAGGGATTAAATTAGGGTCATTCAGACTGTCAAACATCGTCCTATATTATTATTGTAACAAATTAGCGACTCTACATTTTAATGAGTAGCAAAGGTTACTTGAACAATGCATCAATGGACTCTGGAGCACTATAGAGAGCGAAGACCATTCCATACACGATACCAGCAGCGCATCTCACATAATTCGATGTTGACAGCCAGCAGTTCTCGCAAGTTTCTCGTATCGCGTCAAATATCTCGGATTTAAGCTCGATGCTCTTGTTCTCTTGTACGACAACGTAATACTTTTTGACAATAGAATAGCACACGAGCAATAATGCCAAAAGCCTCAAATTTCGAATAGTGAGGTCCTTTGTGGTAGCAAATTGCTTGCTGTTGCTTGTAAGGAACTTGACAAGTTGGACCTTGTTTTTCAATGAGAAATTGGGTGAACTAAATGCGTGGCCAATGAACATGATTTCAGATTGTAGAGTCGCTAATCGCGTGCTTCTCCGCTCGAGAGAGGTAGCGTCTCCATCGTCTACTAATTCACAACCAACGATTGATTTAGCGATCTCCACGCGCTCTCTTGCAAGGCTGTCGTTGACTTGTTTAACCGCAATTGGGATACTCTTGCCTCCAGATTCCATGATCCTAGCTAATTGTGGAAAATCGACATGAAAAACGGTATTTATCAATAAAGAGGTTTACCAAGCTCGCAGTCTTCGCCTAAACAGGCTTGCGCGACCTGTAGCAAATCATCGTCATAGTAATTTGATACTTCTTCGATGGCAACTTGCAATAGTGAATTCAATTTCGATGCGAAATACAGTGGATTCATGCGCAGTGCGCATCGGAATGCTTCCTATAATGATACAAAGGCATTAATATCTATATAAAACTGATGAGTTTTTACCGAGCGAGCGACCGTGTGCATCGGGGTGCCTTTCTTCAGGATCCCTTTGGTCTTCTCGGCTGTGATAATGTATGATATGTATCCGCAGAGGAAGGAGCCGGTTAGTTTCAAAACACTGTCATTGTGGAGCTTTTTGCACATCCCAAGGAACTTCCTCAGAGATTTCGCTGCAAGCACCTTCTCGATCAACGCCTCTTCTGTATACTCAAATGTCTCTTCGTTTCCAAAAACATTCTTCCAGAGGTCCATCAGCGTTTTAAGTCGAGAACCAATCCAGTGGTAATCTATTGACATTACCCCGCTAATAAGAATCCAACCCAGGTATCCGTAATTTCTTGAAACGCCTTCACTGTTGTTTTCGGCAATCAAACCTAGACGATAGAAAATTTACTATCAGATACTGTTGTAATAAGTTAAAACTTACTCTTTCCAGCTTCAAATATCGAATTAGCTAGATCAAACGGTATTGAGACGTTCTCGAAATCAATATTCCTGCTGAGATTAACTGCGGCATAGATATTTCCTTTCAACGAGTGGAATTTATGGTCGAATTCGTCAACATCGATCACATCGCGCGAAGACGCGAGAATATTCAAATCAGCTCGTGCCATTTGAAGCTGATTGATGAACTTCGAGAGTAATTGCGCCCTCCACTTGGGGAACAGATTGATCAAATTCCCAATGACCTCGGCGCTCTGAAGTTGGAGCTGATTCGAGGAGGTCGTGAGGTATCTCTCCATTATGTCCACAAAAACGTTCGGTTTTGGATACTTGTCAATAAACTCGACACCCAGCAAGGAGGTCATTTGATTGAGTATCGAAAGCAGCATTAACGCATCATTTGTCCATTTCCCAACCGATGCAATGTAAACACGTTTTTTATCTGCAGTTGGCTGCCCACCATGCTCTTTTTTCTGGGCGATGATTCTCAAACGATCGCAAATGATCTCCCAATATGTGACTTTAAGGGTTTCGGTCAACAACGTTGCAACTGATTCCAATAGTTTTGTCGTTCGGACGTAATGCCCGCTGAGCTCCAAGTCCTTCTTCATTGCGACCTAAGAATTAAATTTTCATTAGAACACATCAAGGTCCACACACTAAATGTACTTTTTGATTGTAATTAATAACTCCATCAATCAAAGTGCTCAGATTAGTAGTCTTTATCTGAGAGCGGAAGTTCAAGAAACATAAGAAAATCCCATCATAATAAGCTTCTCGGCTATTGTTCGCCTTATATGCATAAGCGAGGAAGAACTCAATTGCTTCGTTAATAGGATCGCCGTCCTTAGAATACTGCACTAGTTTCTTTATTTTCTGAACGTTGCTGGGCTCTTTCTCGAATTTATCCTTCAAGATGACTATCTCAGCTAAACAGAAGCTTATCTGCCTTTTAAGCTCTTCAGTTGGGTTCTCCTCCAGACTCTAGTAACGCGTTTAAGTAAGCTATTTTCCTGTGGTAATTGCCCTACTTTTGTGCATAGATTAATGCATAGCTCATGATTATTATAAAACTCCCCTAACGGGATGATCTTTAAGAAGTTTTTCAAGGTCCTGTAGCCGACAATCTTCAGCTCCTCGACTTTTTCCTATATATCAATCGATCATTTTTATTAATACTAAGGCGAAAATGCCTACTGAAACTGATCTCTGTATGATTTTAAAGATCTCAGCGACGTTAGATGTCGACATCATGAGTTTCTGTTTGATGAGATAGCGTATTGCGCTCAACGTCACCATTTTGAGGCCTGCTTCACTCGCTCCTTTGTTAACTTTGGAGACTGTTTGGAATATTTCATTTATAGCTCCGCCTGGAAAATACTCTATCTCAGCTACGTTGCGCAGAATGAGGTTTGTCATTGAGGCAGCGAGTCTAAGCAGCAGATCCAAGATTAAGCCGAGAATTACGAAAAAGCAAGGTTACATTCTCGTTGAGCCTTTCGTTTTGGTAATGATCTCGAGTATCTCTTTGATTATTTCAGAAATCTTCATGAAATCGAGTAGTTTGAGGATATTGATCAGGACGCGTCCGATAATTCGTGAGAGCATGACTTCATTGAATTTTTCGTCATATGAAAAGCTGATTAGCATGGTGATTGTGCTCTTGACGCTGGAGTATTGTTTGATGATGTCGTCCTAATAGGTTAGGGGGAGAAAGGTGAAAGAGATGTACTCGTGTTGCAGCTTCGAGCATTGTATTCAGCTGAATCAAATTCTCAACGATTTTGGAGACATAAACCGAACTGCCTGCTTTATCGGCACCTCCGGCATTCTGGAGCTTCTCCTCGATGTTTTTGAGAACGGTAAGCATGGTTAGGTTTTAGATTTGTTGGAGTGATGGTATCACGCTATATAGAATGAGACCGAAATTAATTTTTTTGTTAATACAACGAAGCGAAAAAGATAAAATTTCGTTTAGAAAATGAGTATAACATAATGGAAGATGTTGTGAGATTTCATTGTAGTTAATAAGCTCGAAAAGCAGTTCATAGCAATTGATTTTTGTGAAGTGTTACGTGTAGTTGATCTGACTTTGAGTGTTTGTTAGTCTCGAAATCCTCCAATTGAATTTCATTTGTGAGAGGATGCTGTAGCAAGCAAGAATAATACGTATCAAAAGGATTATTCGTTTGGTGTTGAAATTTGATAAAACTATGATGAGAAGGGTTCTCCCTAGATTGTGATAACATATATCTCACCATAAGGCTAAAAAACAATTCTATTCATTCTCAACTACCATTCATTTGCCATGACTACTGATTCAACTGAGACGTGCTCCTCCTTCTTCATCGAGGAACGATTAAACTGCCAGATTAGTTTACATGTTCCGAGTATAATAATAATGCAGCTGCTGATAGTGAAATTCAAGTAAAGAGGAAAATGTTAAAATGTCGTTCTATCTAAGACTGCTCAGGGATTTGCTCGGCCTCCACGCGAACAAACCAACTGACAACCAACTCAAAGGCAGGTTCTGTAAACTCTCATAACAAATCCTCGCAAAGTTTTTTGTTTTTTTCCTCTCTCCTAGCTTCCTTTCATAGATTTTTCTCGGATAATAACATTCACCAACCTTCCTGGTCCCTCCGATTTCCAACAGCACAGCTACACAAACCAATATCTTTTGATGAAATTGAAAACATGATGAACAAATTTGAATATAACAATTATTAATAGTAAATTCGAAACGTTTTCTGATTAATAATCTGAGAAATAAACGACCCCCCAAAAAAAAAACTTCATTGAAATGAAATTCTCGTAGAGCGACTGCTTACCTCTAATCAGCTGTAGCAATATATTCTCTCCTATGAATTTTTGAGAGTTAAGAGAGCAAAGCTTGAAGTTCCCATAGTCGTTGATTTTAGCAATTTTAAATTAATGTTGACGACACATAAAAATATTTTCGAAGAGGCCCTGGAAGACAACTTCCAGCTCATCTTTGAATTTCTTGATAAAAAAGACCTTTGCAATTTTTCTCTCAGTAATAAACTGCTCCCTCATTCAGCAATATGCCATAATTCACTTCCCATTAGCCTGCAGTTTCGTTAATAATCTCGTCCAATGCAAGTTAGCTTGGTCGGAAATGCTCTTGGCCTTCGGACCGACACCTCAGCCTCAGCTATCAGAGTCACCTCAGCGTCCTGTTCAAACCAAGAAGCAAAATATTTCAGATTCTCCTATGTTGGACGTCAGTACGAGCCGTCCGACATCCAAATTAGCTCAGAGAAAGAAGGACGCTCTTTCGTTATCATATTCGCAGATCCCAATGAACGACGGGTATGATAGTCTGCCGCTATGGATTGCATCTGCTGCAGAGAAACTCAAAGCTAATGTATCAAAGAACATGTTATCGAAAAAGGATTTAATGGATATTTAGGACCTCCAAAGTTTAGACTCATTACTGAAGCAAATAAACAGTGCCATCGACGACTCGATTAAGCGCATAGCGAAAGAACTCGATGCTGAGATGACCCAAGACGATGTAAAGATTCTCTCACGTTCGAAATAGCAAATTCAAAAAATCATAGAGTATGATCACGCATTTAAAAAACAAAGAGCACGCTTTTAAAGAGGCTGAAGCAATCGTTAACGCTTTAGAGGTAAAAAAGTGTTTAATCCATTGAAAGTCTAATATGATAATGTCATAGATACCTGCTTTTAAAGACACTTCTGTAAGAGTGCGAAAAGAATTTAAAGAATCGAAAGCTCATGAGACGCTGCAGCTGATCCTCGCTAATAAACGAAAGATTTCCCACCAATACGAATTGTTTAGAGTACATATATCAAAGTTTTTGCAGTTTAACCTCTCACATGCATTATAGGAGATATGCCCGATATTTTCAGAGGTAATGAGTCATATGCAGTCGATTTTCCGTGGAGAGCATGACTTTTTGAAGAAAGCGCAGTTAATCTATGAAAATATCGCCAGATTACGTGCTTCGAAATACGAAAAGAAATATTCGTTTACACTAGCGGTCGTTTCTAAACTATATTCAAGCATTTATCAAAAACTGAGTGCTGCGAAAATCAATTTGGACGCTGCTCTTAAATCAGAAAATAAAGCCTTTACGCAGTTGATTACTCCTTTTATAGACACTGCGAAAATCTTGGTAATATCTTCAGTTAGCGCTGTTTATCTGACAGTACAACAGGATAAAATTACCGATGAGCTTTCTGCCATTGGTGGCCAAGGAGCCCAGCCAGGCTCCGGGGCGTATTTGTCAAAGAAAAAATCAACGCATTTGGTTAGCGTGCTCCAGGATATCCTCGCTGTAATCTTAAATTTCGTATGTGGGCTAAATGAATTAATGTTTCGACATAGATCAATCAAATCGCAACGAGCTATAACTCTGTGGATCCTTTCCGCTCTGTTGATATAGATGTAAGTCCTGCTAACATTTGGTGAATTCTAACATCTATTTGTAGAATAAATCAGCTGTAAAGAAGATGGTATCGTTGGTCACGATCTTCCAACACTCTCATCTAGAGCAAGAACTGTATCATTGGCAGATTAAACCTGCATGGGATGAGTTCATGGTAAGTCTGGAGCTCATTTCCTGTGTTAAACATGCTACATTTCCCTTAGACTAAATTCAGAGGAAATTTCATGAATACCTCAAATAGCATGATATTGAGCAAGAAACAAATTGATCCGGCTCTCAGAGACAGCCAATCGACCATAACGCTCTCCAAGATCGAAAGAAAGAGAACGCCTGTCAGACTAAAAGAGGATAAATCTAGCCCTCTTGTTATTCAAAATAAAGAACCATTAAAAATAAGGTAAAGATATAGCAATGGTATTCCTCTGACATTAAACGTTGAATCCAGAGAAACTGCTGTGAAACTTCCGAAAAGGGTAACAGCTAATCCTTCTGCAACGGGAAGAGGTTTCTACAAACGAACCACGGACCAAAATGCTGACATCATACCTTTGGCAGAAGCAAACCGACCTTATTCGTCGATGTCGCAAAGAAAGGTGCTTGAATCCACCAACGAAGATGATGAGTACTTGCAAGAAACTTTTCATCCAACAATTAAATGGAAAATTGTTTGAACTTTCCAATATATATATACATGTCTATGAATCTTCATAATTCAAAATCAAGCTTGAATAAATAATCAAACCCTCAAATTCGAATCAATTGGAATGAAGGACCACACATCTTCATTTGATTTAAGTCGTTATCTCAGTTTTCTCGAGAATTTGTTGGTCAAATCTTAAAACCAAATCAAGGTTCTACAACTCGATGAAACAGGGAATAGAGTAGCTTGGAAAGGTCTTCACTATTTTGATTAAATGTTGCTACTTTGAATTTTATTAAATACTATGAGCGATCTTAGGGCTTTTGGATTTTAATAAACTATTGTCCTAAGAAATTACTTTTTATAGGCAAGTTTATAGGGTTTTAAAGCAGAAATCCCATATTTGGTTGGCTTCGTTTCAATTTTCTACGTTAAATTCCATTTCGCGCCCAAGTCGTTCATTCCTCTCGTGCAGAATCATTAGTTTGGTATCTGCCAACAAAATTGTTCTTCATAGAATTTTCTATTATAAAAGTTAGAATCTCAAACGAAGTTCCTAAACCGAATTCCTTTGAGAACTGATTTATCATATTTCGATAGTTTCCAACACTTCTCTCTTGCGTTTTCGCTCTGAATATCGGCTATTTTGCAGCTACTGCCCTCTAAAAGGGAATTTTTCCTAATCTAACATTTTAGACTCTATCATCCCTTTCCTTCTGATCTTGGCGAACTGGCAGCTGTCAGACTAATTAAATTTTTATAGTTTTAACATCTGAGGGCATGAACCCACTCAAAAAGTTTGCTTATTGTAATTTCAAATATCTACTTTTTTAGGTTGAGGTCTCGAAAAAAGAGAACAAAATTTATTCTTCTTGAAATTTGATTTGGTTTTAACCGTCGAAACCCGCGAAATCGAGATAGAACTTTCTTTCTATAATTCTAAACTTCCCGACACTCTTAAATGATCCCACGGCTTCATACATAAGTACTCTCTCAGTTGTACCAACGCTATTGACATCGAATTAACTGAGAAACCTTCTTCAGAACAACAGAATCCATTCTTAATCTACCAAATTTTAAGAAATTAATTAACCGAACTAAATTGCGTCACGTATTTGAATTTCAATCTTTAATTTCAAATGATTTATACGAATTCAAATACAAAACAAATTAAATTCTCAGGGTCACTACCTCAAACAAAACCTTTTTCTTAACTCGAATCAGATCTACCTCTCCAATAACTTCCCAGCGCAACCCCAACCCTTATAAACATCTATCTATCACTAGCAATCCTTAATTATCCAATGGTAAGTCCATTAGTTCTATCTATGATCCTCTTGCTATTCTTTCGTCTTACACCACAGAGGCCTCGGAATGAGTCTGCTCATGAAGAGCCTGCGTGATTTTCATTGGATTTAACTAATTTTCCCTTGAATATAGAATCGCAGATCTGAAGACATTGGCATGAGAAAAGAACTGAACTTCAACAACGAGGACGACCTTTCGAGAAGAAGAGGCAAAGCATTTGTGAATAATATACAATCGATGATGATTGAAGAGAGTAATCGAGATTCGGTTAAGAGTCCAAGTCCATTCTGCAAGAAAATCTTGTTTGATGAGTCAAGTACCTGTGATTCTCCTGGCATCATGTCAACGAAATCAACACAAGAATCATTGTAAAAATTTTTAAAAAGTTTTCTCTTCTTCTCAAGTTTATTGTTTTATTAATACTCTTTGAACTATTCCTAATCGTTGATCTAGTTTTAGAAACTCAGATATGCTGCTCACATTTGAGAATGAAGAGAACCAATGTCCGAATCTCCCGTTTGATTTTAGAAGGAAAAACCTAGACAGAAAACACTCGCTTCCTCCTTTCTCTCTAAGTGTCCTAAACTGCAATTCGCAGTCAACCGCCGACGAAGAAAACTCCCAAAAGGATTCCTTCGATGGGATTTTCTCCCAGCCAACATCGCTCGTCCGAAACTGTTCTCCGTTCAAGGATTTCGACCTGTCTATCAGTAAGTCGAAGTCCGACCTTCCTAGTCTACCAAATCTGGGAGGCTTTTCCCGTAAGTTTCACTTGTTTCATCATTTTTTTAATTCCAATGTAATAGGTCAAGTTAGCACTCCTCAATCTTGCATGGATATAGAATTCGACTCGTTTTCCACTCAATCACAGAGCCCGACAAAGCTCTCATCTGACATTCCCGATATAAAGAGACTTCCAACGATTCCAAATCAATTCCATTCCAATATTGCCACGATCTCTGCCAGCACGGTACTATTTCATCTTTAGATGGTTATTTATAATGAAATCGATAGATGGAAGAGATGCTGACGACTAATAAGAACGAGATTAACTTCCTTATAATTGACTGCAGATACGAGTACGAATACAACGGTAAAACATTTGGATTGGAGGCAATAGCTTGAGAATTGATTGGATGAATAGGAGGCCACATACAAGACGCGATCAACATCACTGATCCGTATATCCTCGAGCACCTCTTCATCACGAACGCTGCGCTCCTTCTCAAGCCAAGCTACCTGGCCAGTCTAAAGAAAGACTTCAAAAAAGTGATACAATCACTTGTTACAGAGAAAAACTACGAGCACGAACCCTCTCTCAGCTGTCCACCGACTATCATCTTCCATTGCGAATACTCTCAGGAGCGTGGACCAAGAATGTTCAACCATCTCAGAAAAATTGACAGAGAACTGAACATCCATCGCTACCCTCACCTTAGTTACCCTGAAATCTACCTGCTTGGTGATGGATACCGAAATTTCCATATTGAAAGCCCAGTAAGAGATTGTCCTTTGAAAATGAGTCCTGATTGTTCCATTTCCCTTTAGAAATGCTGTTCACCTTGGGGTGCGTACGTCGAAATGACAGATGCGAGGTTTAAAGACGAGCTCGAAGAATGCGTTGGACGTGATCGCCATTACTGGAATAAAAAAACAGGAAAGATTAGAAACTTCACTCGAAGCAGCCGTACGTTCTCTCAGATCTTCAATTAAAATTTGTTGCTAGTGCTTCTCTGTAATTAGCACAACGTGACAATAATTCCAAGTGCAATAAAAGGCCTTGTAAAATTATAAATCTTCCTCTTTAGTCGCCTCGACAGCCTACCGATGGAAGCTAAAATTATTCAAATTTACATTTTAAAGCTTAAGTGCAAGTGCATTCTCCTAATTTTTATTCTATTTTTTTATTATTATTCATTCTATATTTATTTCATCTATATATACATATATCTTCACCCTATATTTCAATCGAATGTCTGGCAGTTCCACAGGTACTGCCCGCCATTAACCCTACATCTGATATGATTCTACGCTAAACTATATCGAGTAATCAATAAATATCTATAATGGAAGCACAGAACATTTGGGTTGCATTTAATCAAATTTTTTTCAAAGGATTTGATGAAAATACAAATATTTTACGGAAACCACTTAAACAAGATCATGATCGAACTCCATCAGATTATTCGCTGTTGCTTTTGTCTTTCCTTGAGCTCCGAAATCTAATTCAATAAGAAAGGGGGTCACCTTTACAAAAAATTACTGCTATAATCTGTTTTCGGGGTGCTAGTGGTAGTGGTTCCGAAGTCATCTAACAAATCCTTGGAATAAGAAGAAGTAGTAGTTGTTGAGGGTTTGGCTTGAGTGCTTGACGTGGTTCCTGTGCCTAGCAGGTCATAATCGTTCTGCAAAACGAATTAAAAGAGGTTTTTTCAGTTTTATGTACATTTGAAAATCCGCTGGGCTTCGCCTGCTGATATTGATGGTGTGGCTGGTCGTGGTGCTGTGGCTGTGATTGTGACCTGTGTTTTCCCGCATCTGCTACACCTTTAGAATGGCCTCTTTTTAGCTCCTCAGTGTCACTATAGAATTTCTGTCGCTCTACGTCTTCATCTCCGTAACTGCCCTTCGTTTGCTTGCCTATTAATACACGTGTGCGTAAGAAAACGGTCTTAGCGAATTGATGATTGATACCCCAAGAAATACGAGTTGCTTTCATGAAAATCTTTCCATCGAATAAGGGCAAGCCTGAGCTCTCGCTCGGGAGATCCATGAAAACGGTTTGGCCGTTCAACTTGTATTTGAATCGGAAATGGTATTCTCCATCCAGTGGGAAAGCTGCCTTGAGGTCTTTGAGTTTGATATCCTCTTGGGCAAGGTTAATGCTAATATTTTTGATTGTTAGGTGATTATGAGCGTCGAGAGAGTTGCTACCCGAATGCGTTTGGATAAGTAGGATCGTCTTTGTCCTCAGGAACGTAGTAGAATACAAGTGTGAATTTGCTCATTCAGCCAAATGCCCTCTTACTGCTAAATTATTGTAATTCTGATTAATTTGAATGCTTTGAGTTATTTTTGCCACGATCAGAGAGATTGAAGCGCTGATTGATTGAAAGAACAAAATCGGTATTAAAACGCTGTAATTAGTGCTTTCAGGAGAAAATCAGGCTAGGAAGTGAAGTTTGAGAGGATAAAATCAAGTTGACTCACTAATGGTTTTTATGAAAACTTGATGGCCTATGAGAACATTTCGATAAGCAATAAGGTATATATCAAATATAAACACTTCGAAATTGAAATGGACAAAAAGAATAAAATATATTTATAAATTTGTTGTCTAATGGTTCACTTGAAAGATGAATACAATAGAATTAATGCCTAGAATTGTTGATGGGGATAGACGAAACGACAATTTGATTCTTAAAAAAATATCAATGTGATAATCTCTAATTGTTTTATGTTGAGTTCTGCGAGTCCGCAGACAACGATAAATCATAAATTTGGATGTTGCAAATTTTTTTGTCCGAAGCGGCAGCTTGAAATTTCTTATCAGAAGAGTACTATCCCTGTATTGAATGATCATAGCCCAATTTTGTCTCAAATTTCCTAAATCCTAGAAGAATGTTCGCTATGGCCTCTGTATATAGTATTTAATTTTGATTTGACATTGAATAATAATAACTAAATTTCTTAAAAAATTAGCACTGAAAATAATAGTGCATAAACCAATTAATAAAGATCATCCGTATCTTGAGTATCAGTGTAATAAGTGGCGTTCTATCTCGTAAAGGGTTCATCCTCAAATTTATCTTTTGTAAGGAAAGCAATTTTTTATAAAGTAATGGTATTCAATGCTAGATGTTGTACCCAAGAAACGGGATTTGAAACAAAAATATAAGAATCGTAGAAGTTGATTAGATTGAATTGTGAGCACACGTAATTATTACTTTGGAATTTATCATCCGTTAATATGTGGTTAAATAAGTACGAATCTTTTCGATTGACAGAGCTTGGAAATGCTTAAACACTTCCTGTAATTAAATTCAAAACTAATTGAATGTATCACCGTCCTAATCGTACTGAAACTTCACAAGAAGAAATTTGTAAATTGTATTAAATATGAGTATAGTTTTGTGTTGATAATACTCTAATACACTAATATAAAGTTTCTTGCAGTTCTCATCAACAACGATTTATTTTCAACTAAACTAGTATCAACTGTATGATCGCGACAAGATTCCCTACTCTCTACTAAGTAGTTTCCTTCCAAAAAGTCATTGTTAGCGGTCCAAATTGCTACTCTTTTGCCTATTCAAAATCGAAGTGGAAGAGTGCAGTCAATTTATTTTTTCGTAGCAGACTGTGGTCACTCCTTTTCATTAAGTCCACTCAACGCAGCTGACTTTCTAATGGATAGTACTCTCAATGTTAATTATTTTCAAACCTTTAGGAAATGCGGTATCCAGAGAATCTTTGTTTACATGTGGCATACCTTCAGAGTGTGAGCAAGTACGAGGAACTCCTTCTCAGTAAAATCAAATATTAAAGAATTCCAACTGCCAAATGATTCATATTAGTAGTTTCATATTCTTCTTTGAAGGAAACAATAACATTAGAGCTATATATTTTACTTGTGAAGCAAACCATTTCACTCAGATAAAGTAATAAGGTTTGCAATTTCTATTTGATTTAGATAGACTTCCCATGTTCCAAATTAAAATCACCGAGGAAAAAAGCCTATTATTTTTATTTGATATCTCACTCGAAAATATTAAGTATTAATGTAAGAGTTTTTCAATCAGACTACATTCAATTCCCAACAAATAATTAATCATACGAGAATATTATCTTAACATTCATTTGAATTTTAGAACCTTTACGAATATAGTCATTTTTTTAAACAGGTCGGTGGAAATAGCTGCCCATACCATTTCACAATTTTGAAAAAAATCAGTATCTACCAATACACAAATCACTCAATTCTAAATCAATAGCAGAATGGTCCTCATACCTAGATTATAATTCAAGAGGATGGAATTTAACTGCAGTTGGAGAATCTGTGAGGTTTATTACGTTCAGAGCTTAAACCGTTCTTGATGAGACCTCCCAACTACGTTGTCCTATCAGAGGGACTTTCCATCTGGTTATATTTAAAAAAATTTACATGTTGATATCTTTCGAAATATTAACATGATTATAAATTTTAGAATTGAATTTGAGTTTATGCTAATGAATCAAAATCTGAGATTAATTTATGTGCGAATTATAGATGAAAATTTTAATAATTTCTTTTAAATAGTGATTTAATAATTGAATTCTTATTCTTTGCTCTTGTACCAAATCAAAAGCATAGTTATGGGATCAGCGTATTCTGGAAAATGAGAAAAAGAATTATCTTAAGCGTATTATAGCGATAACGGTACGGAGTAATATTGATCACATAAATTTTTCAATCAAGCCTAGGGTAACTTTATCAAATTACCTATTTTGTATCGGTATTAGTTTGAAAATAAGTTCCTTTAAAACCATTAAAGTGATAAACTATGCGAATGATTAGCGAAATGATTCTTTCGACAATGAATTAAAAGAATAATATGTGCCTTAGTTAGGGCAATAGATAAATAAGAAAAAGGTCTCTCTACCTCTCTCATAAAAATACTAAGATTGATGAATTTTCATGATTTCACTTTGCTGCAGCACAGATAGCTAAACGATAGTATATATTTGTTGAGTCATCAATCTATCAATTTCCCAAACGATATCATATTATCAGTTGACCTCGTACTCAGCCGGAAATAACTATCAAATAGTAACTAATACTCAGCCACATTTGAAAACAATCACAATCAATGACACTAATATACTCGAATAGTTTGCTTTCTCTCGTCAGATAAACTTAGTATTTCGAAACCCCGTTTTTCTTCAGAGAAATGTTCTCCCATATCAGTATAATTTGTTTGAAGCCACTACGTTTTTCAGAATTAAAAGGTCACATTTAGTGGTTCTCAATTAAAAAAAAACGTTTTAATTAAGAACCCTTCATGATTAAGCAAATATATAGCCCAGAACTTTATCTCTAAATCCGCCTTCATTAACTATGAATTCTGATCCTGACTCTCAATCAGATAGCAACTACAAAATCGCAGTGCTCGGAGCTGGCGCTGTGGGTAAATCCAGCGTTACTATCCGCTATTTGCACGGAAATTTCACCGAGGACTATAGCCCAACGTTACAAGAAGTCTTCCGCAAAACAGATTACATCGACGGCAACCCAGCCAACCTAGGTAAGCTGACCCTTCTCCCTCCAAGCCGTACACTAACCTCCCAATGCTACTAGAAATCACAGACACTGCAGGACAAGAGGATTATGTTGTTATGCAAGATCAGTGGATTAGAGATTCCAAAGGCTTCCTTCTCGTTTACGCTATCAATAAAGAAGACTCGTTTGAGGAAATCAAAAACATCAAGAGAAGAATTGATAAAGTCAAGCCTAAGGCCCCTATCGTTATCGTTGGAAATAAGTCGGATATGGAGCAAAGTCGTAGAGTTGAGACTAAAGTTGCTCAGGAGCTCGCAGCTTCCTACGGAGTGATGTTCATTGAAACTTCCGCAAAGACTGGACAGAATTGTGATGAAGCTTTTCGAATGCTCGTGAAAGAGCTCAGAGGAAAAGAGCCACCAAAACCAAAAACTGTCCCTGCTACTAAGAAGAAAGGCTTATTTGACTCCTGTACGTTGATTTAAAAAAGATAAGTTATGTAGTACGTAATACGTTAGGCCAATGGATTTATCTCTCTCTCTTTTTTTTGAGCTCTTTTGGTGTTGCTCTTTTTACGTCTTCTTGTTCGAGCTAAAGTAGATTTACGTTTGCATTAAGTCGACCATGATAATCAAGTTTAGATATGGATAAATTGGAAGAGTATGCTCATTGTTCTCTACGATGTTGGACTACGCTATATCACTACTTACTTCACGATTATACTTTTGAATTTAAGTGTAAAGAGCGAACAGCTGAATTTTCATGGATTTAGAAGAGCTTCTGCCTGTTCCACGAGCAGCTATATCAACATAATGGCAATTTTAAAATTATTTTAGCTTTATGATTTTGAATGTGACATTTTTTTTTGCTTCTGATGAGATATTCTTTCAACAAGCCTTATGATCATTAGTACTAAATTCTTTGACAGCCTGCACAGCAAGCAAAGTCGAATTTAAAATACCAGGCTCTGTCCAGAGAGATTAATGAATTTCCAAACTTGTGATCATTTAACTTACTTTTCAGGTCAACCTGATCAATCTCAAAGGCCAAACTGATATCGACAACTCCTTGAGAAAGAACAAATTAAGAAGGTCTAAATTATTTGAAGTGCATTAATTTCCTCGTTTGCAGTTCTAAAAACCCTTCACTACTGCAAGTAACCGACAATTTTTATTTTAGCTGCAGGATTAGCCTTTAAGTTTTCCCAAATGAAAACTTCTGTTTTACGAGACAACACAAGGAAAGTCAAGGTTCCCTCCAACCGTGGAAACCACCCTCGCAGTCAGAGTCCCCCACAGAACAAACTTTTGAAAAAGATAGAGGGAATTCAAACAAATAGCACTCAAATGAAGCACGATCATTCTCTACAAGAGAATATTCTGCACACAGAACAACAAGAGGAAGCAGAGGACTTTCGCGTGGAAATTGAGCGTCGTTTTCGGAAATCAAGTATAAACCGTGAATTCCGTTTTCCTTTGCATACGAATAATCTATCGCATTCGTACTCGTCACAAGAAAGCTCTTTAGACTCTTTGAAGTACGTCACAGTGTATGATCTCGCCTCACAGAATATAGCCAAGAAATCAAATAGAAGTATACAGCGAATGCAAACTTACACCACAAGTGACTACAGAGATCAATATGAGCCTACTAAAGAGACTGACGAGTCTCATCTTCACGATTATGAGGATTATATTTACGAGCAGCCATTGGAAACGCTGATTTGTGATAAAAGTTCGGCCGCCTATCAGAACTTAATAAAGTTATTAGAAAGCCAAAGGATGTTTAGCCATAATTCGACAAATTTGCACACACAAGAAGACGTTCGCCCCAAAGCAAATGTTGAAAAACATCAGACTGTTAGTACACAACACAAAGCAAAAGAATTTTTAATTCCTCAGCCTGAGGTTGCTCGCAATAAGGTTGTTTCCTCTCAACAAAGCAACAGACCATCATCGAGCGGGAGGTCGAGACCGAAGCAGAATGGAAACATTTCAGCGGGTACTAATGGAAGAAACAGCGCGAAAAAAAACCGATTATCAAGCTCTCGAGAGGGGTTAAGGAAGACCGGACAATTTGATAACTCTTCAACCACGAGGAATGAAACACACCCGCTCTCTACAAGCCATGAAAGGCATACAACTATTGGAACAGGAGGCTCGCGTCTCAAAGAGAGACCAAGCTCGAGTTTGAAGAAAACATTCAGCCATGATAAGATGCTGAGTGCTCTGCAGGATAAGAGTCCAGGTAACCAGAGCGCCAGCAGAGACTCGTATTCCAAAGCGTAATCTGATTCTCTATTTCTCATTACTAATTCAGTGAATAGGAAACAAAACCAAGAGGCGCTGAAGAAGATTTACAATAGTAATATTCTCAAGTCAATTACGCCGCAGTACCAAACCTCAAAACAAGAAAGCCGTCAACTGTTTTCTCGAGAAGGCATGTTTAAAACGTACGATGGTAGCCTTGGTAGAACCCAAGCTGCCTTTGCGAGCAATACTAGCGCGACGCCTTCTGGGGTTGGAAATGGAAAGAGTCCTTACGCAGCTCTCTCGTCGCTTTATCAAAAAGCTCAAAAAGATGTAATCACTCATAAATTTTCTCGAATCAGCGACGAGCAGCACCACGGTCCCATTTTGGGCCAGCCTCAGCATAAGAAAGCTCATTCACACCACGGAAACAATCATTCACACTCAAATACAAGTAGTTCAATGCTGCCTACTTCCAAGAGAGATGAGACACCGAAAGGGGTTTCGAGGAGGATGAATACTGAAGGCTCCGAGTTAAGTGGATATTTTTCCCCGGAGCAAATATTGGAGAAATATTCAGCGATCAATCGACCTTCAAGTCGTTCGAAACAAGCGCAAAAAGACATGATGAAAGCGCTTCATATTAGAACTCCAGGGGCCTCAGCGAACGAGAAAATTTTCTATATGTCCTATGACTTGTCTCATCCTGCGCAAACAATGAAAAAATCCAACACAAAACGAGAGTCTGAATACAGAAACCAATCGCATAGGTATTCTACTCTCCCTTATCGTGAATAATTGATGTTTGAAGTCGAGAAACGCTGTCAAGTAAGAGAACAAGGCAGAAGACCCCTAATCACTCTGAGAAGCATGCGCTTAGTCGCACAGCTCTGGAACAAAACATCACGAATCATATGCTGAACGGGTCACTTTATAAGGACTCGAGTAAAGAAAGCCTCATTGGGTAAAACCATATATGACTTTGCGAGTGAACCATTGTATTAACAATTTGTAGGGCTCTTACCATGAAGTATAGACGTTGATGCTGAAGCAGCACGGGTAATAAACTTTAGCAGCAGGGAAGAGAGATCCCTGGATGCTCAGTACAATCTTTTTTTTGGTTTAACTTTTCAAAGTCGTTTTTTTGTTCTGCTAGAAAAGAGTTTTCTGTGATTTTTTTAATTTTTGTCTGGAAATGTCTGTGCTTTCCTCGATGTTTCATAAATAAACTTTTACATTGAAAGTTGTTTTCTGCTTCCTCTTTTTTTTGCGTTTCAAGCTATCTTTTTAAAATTCGTTACTTGCATAAATTAAGCCATGTGGTAATTAAAAAAGTAGGAGGAGGAGAAGAGGAAGTTCAGATGTATATGTCGATGGAGAGTAGTAGAAAGTAATATACTCGATTGTTCAATTAGCTAGGCCTTCAAAAGCAAAATAAGATTCTGTAGGAAATTTAAATGTTCTTTTTAGCATATTATTTTCTTAGCTTAAGCATTTTGGTTTGAAAATGTACTCAATACAGCTAAGTCACTCATATTAAAGACATCTTTCATGAAATTAATCGCAAATCTTTCTTTTTTCTTCAATATAGTTGCTTAGTTCCTTCTGCTCAATGCAAAATAATTTTATCGAATTGCCAATGCCATCATTCCTCTTGTGGACTTGGGAAAAATACTATTTTTGTGAATTCAAGGCTTTTATCTTGATGTGAGATGAATGACAAAATAGGATTGATAACTCCCTCATAAATTTTATTAATTCGAAGGCCTCAGAATTAGTAAAGCTCAAAAGAGATTTTATCTAAAAAACATCTCATTAGTTTAAGAAAGAAAAATCGCAATGGCCGTCCCATTCGCTCAAATTGACAAGACCGCTCACGACGAAATGAGCTGCACCTTCGCTGCTTTGATCCTCTACGACGAAGGATTGGAAATCTCCAGCGAGAAAATCAACAAATTGATTGCTGCCTCAGGAAACAAAGTCGATGCCTACTGGCCAGGTCTCTTCGCCAGAGCTCTCCAAGGCAAAAACGTCGCTGAACTCTTACTCGGAGGATCTGGCGGTGCCGCAACCGGCGGAGCCAAGCCTGCTGCTGCAGAAGGTACTATTAAAGGCTTTTCAATATTCGCACTCTTTTCTCTTTCAACCCTCCCCTTACGCTTGCCTCTAACATGAATTTATGAAAATAGCCAAGAAAGAAGACAAGAAGGAAGACAAGAAGGAACCTGCCAAGAAGGAAGCCAAGAAGGAAGAACCAAAGGATGAGGATGTCGATATGGGAGGCGGTTTGGGTCTCTTCGACGAATTTTAATTTCGATAAGAAGCTAGCAAACCCTTTGGTAGCGCATTGATGGGGAGATTATTCATGAGCTTATAGTAATACATACATACCTGAAAACTAGTTTGGTTTCACCCGCCTGAAAAACCTTTCTAAATCTACTCATCAGCAATCCAAAAGCAAAAATATGTCACTAGGCTTTAAGAACAAATTACATTAGATATAGTCTTAATATATATTTGGTAAGAAGACAGGAAGCGTACTAAGTAAACGAAGAGAAACTAACTCGGGTCTCAATGCCGCTGGTGTCTTGGAAACCTAGTTTCTTAATATAGGCCTGGTAAGTCGGGACTTTCGAGCAGTTTCTTAAAACAGCGATGGCGAATTGTTTCGTCCTGATTGAAATTGTTAATTACTTTTCTCGGTAACAGCAAAAACACAAGTTACTTAGTGTTTTCTTTCTGGTTTGCGAGTTCGACGATAGGGTTCAATTGATTAAATTGCTTAATATGTTCGACGTATTCAGGCTTCTGAGTGTAGTTTTTGATCGCCTAATTGTAGTTTCATAAACAGATGAGTCTAAATCTGAATGTCTGATAATATACCCCAAGAGTTTCTTCGACGACTGTCTCGGAATACGTAACAAAGAGTCCTACGTTCGCCATCAGCAGATTGAATGTCTCTGGAGCAGTTTTGTAAACAATGTCTATATTCTGATTTATTCACAGGAGATGAGAAGAAAACGTAACAATTTATTACTGTAGAGGATCTGAATGCCACACGGAAGAGCTTGGTGCTGACGAGCAAATACTCCTCATCACTGGGCTTCTGTAGTTTCTCGAAGAAGAACTTCAAGTTGTCATAGTTATTTATTATCTAAGTATGAGTAGATAAGCTATCAGAAGCAATAAACAGGATTTAATACGCTGACAACGACTGGGTCTGTTCGCAACGTGATAGCCAAGCACCGCAGCGCTTGTTTTTTATCGTTTGAAGTTACTTTGTCGCTTCGTAATACCCTCATTAATATGTCTATTATCCCCACTGCCAATCCTTTCTCAAGGGATGAATCTGAGTTCAGCGCTATCTGGAAACAAATTATGACACCCTCAGTAATTTGTTGTTAATTACTTCTGTGATCTTCAAATAAACCTCCAAGAGTTTCTTGATATTCTGATTAGACGTGCTTTCGCTTTCAGCAATGAGAGTGACCAGACTGGAGACAACCTAGTTCATGCAATTATATCATTTTTATTTACAGCTAATAGTTTACGTCGGAGTTGTGCTTAGTACTTGTAAACACAGTACGTAACGCTGTCTGGCTTTGGGTATAGATAACCTCACGGCACCATTTGATCATGTCGTTCGTGATATTCGGACTCACAAATTCGACACATCTAGCCATCCATTCCAACGCGTCCATTTTCTCTCGTGCTGTAGTCTCCATGATCTTTATCCGCTTGACTTTGATGTGTGCTTGCTCGTTAATGAACTCTTGGATGAACGTTCCAAGCTTCTCTGTCTCGTGAATCGTGAACTTTTTCGTATCGTTCACGTAGTCCTCGAATTGCGCGCGGACGATGCTATTGATATTTTCTTTAAATGGCTGAGGTCCTCCATTATTGGCCATGCCGGTTTTTATCTCCTTGATATCAGCGGTAAGATTCTGGATATAGCTGTTGATGAAGTCAACGCGATTCTTGAGTTTATCGAACTCAGCCCCACCCCCAGAGACGCTTGAGAACAATTATTTATAAACATTCTCGCTGATTTTAAACAAAGTAGCTTACTTAACAGTATTAACGTTGTTGACTTTGTCAGGATTCGCGCTGATTCCCTTCTGCTTGATTTCATTAAGCAGTTGTTCATGAACTTTGAGTCTCGAGTCGATATCTTTAATCTGACTCTCTAACCCAGCGTTTCCTGTCGAAGAGGTGTTAGCGGTCCCTTGATATTTTTCCACAGCGACAGCGTCTATTTGCTTTTGAAGGTCTTGGATCTTGTTCAGGAGAAAATTCGAATCGCTGCCTCCAGTAGGCATCTGCCCCGTCGGTTTAACCGTCCCTTGCGATAAGTTCGCGTGAACAGTCTCTTCAAGAGTATTCAGCCTCGTTGAAAGAGTCCTCTTATTATCTTCAGCCTGATCCTTCACGCTCTTTATTTTAGATTCAATCAGCTCTTCTGTGCTGCCAAGGTCCGTCACAGTTTTCTCTAGCTTCGCGATCCTAGTTACTTTGTTTATCTGAGACAACAGTCGTGTAATTACTTCGTATTGATGTATTCTATGCTGGATTCTATACCCGCTGCCTTCCCTTTCACATTGAGGTAGCTTTCCTCAAGCTCTTGTAATTTAAGCCTCTGTGAGAGATAATAACGTTAACGTGTGCAATAGCCAATAAAATTTACATAATTTTGTTTCATGAAGTTTTCGAGCTCAGTCATCCGCTCCTCCATCCTGGTCTGGAAGGTTGCAAAATCCTTCCGCATTTTCGTATGCTCCGTAGTGTACATCTCAATCGAATCAGTTCTCATCATAGTGCTCTCTAAGGTCGCAATCTGCTTGCTCATCCTGGGGATCTCGCTCTAAAGGAACGACGCTTAATGACAACAGATATTATTCAAAGAAACTAACATTAGCCATGCGAATTTGCTTAGTGCACTCATCGACCACCGCAGTCGTCTCTCTCTTCATTCGATCAAATCCTGCAAACATCTCCCCGAACGATGAGGTTATACTCGCCTGCGATTGTTTCAACTGCCCCTCCAAAGCCTCGTTCTTTAAAACCAAATCTTCTGTATCAACCCATATTCTATGCATTTCTGCCCGCTTTATCTTAGAGATAATCGTCGAAAGATCAGAAAAATCTTCATAGTCCACTTTCTCATAGTATCGAAGCAGGAAACAGATAAAATCAAGTATAATTGTTAGGTAATCTTCATTCGCAGCTATGAAAATGATAGCATTATAATTTGTTTTTCTGAGAAAAGTACTGAGTAAGAATTTTTCGAGTTTGAGCTTGCGGATGAACACTTTCGAAGGAGAAAATTTCGTAAACACATTGAAATCTAATGTGGGAGTGAATGGGATTTTTCAAAAGACTTTGAACCATGTTTCAGAAATTTGAAGAAAATGACGATGACTTTAAAGCAGGTGAGTTCGTTTTGATCGGTATTGGCGATTTGGACAACGCAGTTGATAAACATATTGATAATTTCATCATTTACGGTTTCTTGGAAAGCACTGCGTTTCTCTGCGAGCTTCAAGAATAAATCCTAAAACAATTTGAAGTTTGCTTGCATTAGTTAGTGTTACTTGAAGCTCGCTGGAGGGAGCCTTTGCTTCGAAGCTTTTGGCAAGAGCGCTAATGCATTCTATGAAAGCGTTCTCGGATTCGTCATACTCTCGGTCGTCCTGGCTCATGAAAATTTTGGTGGAATATGCAATAAAATTTGTTTGTTTCTAATAGAAAAGTCGTTTTATTTCCTCATAATTTTGAAAAACTTTAAACCTCAGAGTTTTGAAGTTGCATTGATAGTGATGAGATTATGCCTATTTGTTTTATTTAACAATCACATGTTTTCCTGCAATTGATAAAGGCTTCACCAAGAACATGATTCAACTTGAAGAAACAGCCCAAAAAGATTAATAACGACAGAATACTCAATGCATTTAACTTGAATGAGGAATTAAAATTTGCTGATGAGCCCCTCCCTTCTAATTAATGCCAACTATTAAGAAAAATTAACTATCAGTCTCTTTCTACACTCGAGTTTGTCAAAAGACATGAAATTGCTACTATGAATATTCTCAGTGTGGCAATTTCGTAATCTCTCTCTCTTTCAGAATCTTGAAGAATTTCAGCAAGATTAAATTTCTTATTATATCAAAAGAAAATTTCTGATCGACTTTGTCAAGATATGCTCTCAGGTATTCAAGCATAACATATATTACATCACCAGATTGAAACGACAGATTTCATCAGCTGCCTATTATTGCTTTCCATCCATATTCAATAGTCATTTTTGATTTTCTTACTTTTCATATTCATAGAGGATCAAATTACATTATGCGGAACTGTTGCTTGGAGTGCCTGCGTTTCCAACAGTATAACAGTTTATGACCTGCAGTCAAAGAGCGAGCGCTATAGTTTCGATGGTGTTCAATTAACAACCTATAGCAATATAAGTAATATCTGGAAGATGCATACTTGACATAGTTACCATTTTACAACAGGTTACAATTGGACTCATGTGAAAAAGATACCAGAAACAGATTTACTTGTCTCTCTCAATCATCATCGCAATAATAATGGATCAGCGAACGTTGAAATTTTCAACCTGTCAAAGAAAAGCCCAAGATCGACAGGTTTTTTTGAAGAAGTAGTTGGAGGCAAATAATCGTTCCTACAGCCCATGAGACATAACCAACATTCTAGAGACATCATTTGGAGATTTTACATATAATCGTCGGAGGTTTATGATGGCGATGCTTCCAGTGACAAAAAGGATCGGATATCACTTATTTGAGCTTGAGGATGGAGGAAGCAGTCGACTACTCAGAAAATCGGAATGGAAAGTTGAGCAAGAAGGTATTAGAGCAGATTTCTTTCTATTTATTCGGTTAAATACCGGAAATGGTATACTTCCATCGCTGAGATAGGTATGAATTAATTGCTCATTAGGCCTGCGCCTCACGAAAAATTCTACAAATTATGTATAGAAAGAGAACCTATTTTTTTTTTTAGCTCACTTTATAATTCTTTGCTTTCATTAATTAAATTGCCAGTCGATTCATCACCTTACCGAGACCAGATATGTATTTAGCGAGATGCCAATCTTTGAAGATTGAGATCTCTACTTAATGAATAAGCAAACATTATAATACATCACTGTCTCGATCTTCAATTGAGATTGTAAGATTATTGGAATATCTTCAAGAATCAACTCTCGAAGTCATTCTATTTTTCTTTTCACAGTATCTGTCCATGAGTGAAAACGATTTGTCTCCCATTTTGAAACTATGAGACTATGCTTATGTCTTTTCCTGTTAGTTCGTATTTCTGGATTAGACATCGATAAATCTGGGAATATGATCTCTACAATCGATGAGCATGGTTCTCTTGCAATTTCTGCAATCGACGAGCAGAGGCGTATATCCCATCATAACCTTTATGGGAATCCTGGTAAATATTATATTATTAATGTTAGAAAAATCAAACTGTATTTGTGAGCTAGAATATGGAGATTCCAATAAATGTAGATGGAATGTGACCCCAAGCAGTCCTCTTCTCTACGTGAAATACGACATCAATAAACTCAACGTGCTAGACGTAGAGAAAGGAATATTTATTCTACAGCAAGGTTATGAATTTGATGGAGGTAACAACCGTGAATAATTCGTGTTTCTTAACTTATCCATGATTTCCTATTTTCAATAGCTTGCATCTGGTGGATAGACGTCAACCAGAATGATCCCAATTTACTAGCAGCAACCGGGAACACGATTAGAATATATGATCAAAGAGAAGCTTGCGTCGTGAAAAATTGTGGAGAAAATCTACATTCAAGTAGAAACTATCATTATTAGAGCTATAAAAATCGAATGCAATCCATCTTCTTGTTAGGTTCGATGTATTGTGTGTCTTGGAGTCCCGATGGGACTAAATTAGCAACATGCGGAGCGGATAACACTATCAATGTTGTTGATTATGGATCTGGGAAAATTGCAGAGAAGATAATATCATCACAAGGTAAGGCTCAATCCATATTAACTTACTGAAATTGGTCTGTTTTAATTCAGATAAATCGATGTCAATCTGCTTTGTTTAATAATTGCTTGTTGGGAAAACGCGATTATCAGAAGGTAATATGAGTGAGTAGAAGAAACTACGGAGTTTACATTTTATCAAAATGAGAACAGTTGATTTATTCTGATAAGTTTTATATCAATTTAATAAAATATTCAAGTTCCATTCTGAATGGACTTTCTTCAAGAATGAAAATAACAACGAAAATTATTACTTTCTGTTCTTTATTTGCTTACCATTTTGTTTCAAATGTAATTTTTCTTCGAATTCGTCATTTGTATAAATCACTGTAGTAACATTGCATCATTTATTACCTCAAATGTTATTGGTAAACTTTGTTTTAACAAGCAGTTCGTTAAATACTATTTTCATTAGGTAATAGGCTCGTTCTCAAGATTAACAAAAGAAAATGCAATTCGGGTTACTCTCTCTCTCGAGAACCTTGAAGAAATTCAGCAAGATCAGATTAAATTTATTATTATTAACCGGGATTATCAAAACAAAATTTCTGTACAACTTGTCAAGAGATGCTCTCAGGTATTCAAGCATAAAATATGTTACACCACCTGAACGAAATGACTTATTTTGTCAGTCACTTGTCACTTCTTTCCACCTATATTCAATAGTCATTTTTGATTTTCTTATTTTTCTTTTTCATAGAGGATCCAAGTACATTATCCGGAACTGTTGCTTGGAGTGCCAGCAGCTCCAACATTATAGGAGTTTATGACCTGCAGTCAAAGAGCGAGCGCTATAGTTTCGATGGTGTTCAATTAACAACCACTGACGATGGAAGTAATATTTAGAAGATGCATACTTGGCATTACAATTTTACAACAGGTTACAATTGGACTCATGTGAAAAAGATACCAGAAACAGATTTACTTGTCTCTCTCAATCATCATCGCAATAATAATGGATCAGCGAACGTTAAAATTTTCAGTCTGTCCAAGAAAAGCCCACGATCGACATATCTTTTCGATGAAGTATTTGGAGGTAAATAACCGTTCCAACAGCCCATGAAACATAACCAATATTCTAGAGACATCATTTGGAGATTTGACATACAATCGTCGGAGGTTTATGATGGCGACGCTTCCAGTGACCAAAAAGATTGGATATCACCTCTTTGGAGTTGATGATGGCGGACGCGCTCGTCTACTCAGAAAATCGAAATGGAACGTTCAGCAAAAAGGTATGAGAGTGGCGACTTTTTTCTATTTATCAACTTATATCTTTCCTTGAGTGGAAAAGATTTGTCTTCCTTTGAAATATATGAGACGTTGTTGATATCTTTCCGTGTTTAGTTCGTATTCCTGGATTAGACATCGATGGCTCAGGGAGTCTGATCTCCACAATTGATGAGCATGATTCTCTTACAATTTCTACAATCGATGATCAGAGGCTCATCTACCATCATATCTTTGATGGGAGTCGTGGTAACTTTTATCGATTTATTTATTTAGGAAAATAAACAGTATTTGTGAACTAGAAAGTGGAAATTCAAATAAATGCAGATGGAATTCGACACCAGGCAGTCCTCTTCTCTACGTGAAATATGATGGGAACAAGCTCAATGTACTAGACGTAGAGAAAGGAGCATTTATTCTACAGAATCCCTATGCGTTTTATCAAAGAAAGTGGGGTAGTTAATTCGTTTTTTTTCAAAACTCATCCATGATTTCCTATTTTCACAGACTTCTTCTGGTGGATAGACGTCAACCAAAATGACCCCAATTTACTGGCGGCAGGCGTGGGCAAAAAATCGCTTAGAATATATGATCAAAGAGAAGGTTGTGTCGTGAAAAATATTGCCGCGAGACATGAAGGCGTATATCGTGGAAGTAGAAACTATCGTTATTAGAACTATGAAAATCTAATGCATTCAATTTTCTTGTTAGGCGATACGTACTGTGTTTCTTGGAGTCCTGATGGGACTAAATTAGCAACATGTGGAACTGATAACATTATCAATGTTGTTGATTATGGAACTGAGAAAATTGTAGAGCAGATAACTTCATCACAAAGTAAGGCTCAATCCATATTAATATACTTACTGATATTGATTAATTTAATCCAGAGAAATTGAAGTCAGTCTGCTTTCTTTGAGATGTGATTGTGTGAAGACGTAATTTATCAGAAATAATTTGAGCGGAAGAAACTAAAGTGAGCTTTAAGGTCAAAACTTCACAAAAAATATGAGAGTTGAGGTCGAATTGATAAATTCTGCGTTTTATAATGATTATTCTATATTCATATGATTTATTATCCAAACATAGTTCTAAATGATATGCAAAAGAACTTCAGAGATGAAAGAACAAATCAAAAAAGCGATAAAACTATCATAATTGACTAGCTTAAAGTTGTGTATGAAAAAGAACTGGTTGAATGCTATTTTCATTAGGAAATAAGATCTCTTTTTTTCAAGAATAACAAGCAAGCAGATGGCAATATTTCATCAAGGATATCAATTTGTTCATCATTGTGATTCTCAAAACTATGAAATTCTGTAGAATTTTTCAAGAAATTCATTACTCCTATAATATATCAGCATCTAAGTGCAATCTTGATACTATAACAAAATGTATCGGCTGATGTGGAAAAGAAGAGAAGAAACGAAAAATTTCTCCCTTGGAGCTTTTTCGAAATTTTATAATAGATAGGCTCTACCGTTTCTAACTCAATCCAAAATTTGATAAATTTCTTCCAATGAGTCTATCATAACTGAACATTTCTACAGTTGATAGATTTTGAACTCTCGAAAAACCTACATATCGGCTCTCAAGACTTAGCAAACATACTTTAATATGAGAGCGTTGATTGCTAAGCGTCAACTACCATAAATTAAGGTGAAAAAAAGTTTTTGGCTCTCTTAGCGAAAATCAGTTACACATTTTTGATCTCTCATGAATATAAAACAATCGCTAATACTTCATGTCTTAGCTTTTAACTTTTTTCTCTAGCCCAGCAATCAACTGCATTCATCTATTGAGTTTCTTGCTATAATGGTTCTTTCTTTACTCAGTTGTCACTACAACACAAGAATCCATGATCGAAGATTGCTACTTCACCATTTACTTTTCTACATTGCATTGCCTAAAACATCATAGCTGACGAAATCCAAAACTTTAAATTCATTGCCTGTTCTGTCGGCGTCGAATCTTGAACCCTCATCTCTTTATTAATAAAATTTTTTATTCCTTTTTTAGCGTTGATTGAGTGCTGCAAAAAAATCCTAGCGAGCTGAAATTAGAGCTAGCTGCCAAATCAAAGTGCAATTGTAAAATTTAATTAAATGAACTCAAGACTAAAAACAGGACAGTCTTATCAGATCGGATCGATCAGAAAACCTCGCTCTTTACTCGGACTCCCTAATCAATTGATGAGGTTCCCTTCCAGAACCCAGACAGCCCCAAAAGCTTTGGCTCAACTAAAATCACCTAAATCTCATCTGTCCTTCACACTCTAACCAAATTTTCGAATCTATTAAGCTCATGCATATAATTAATGAAACGCATGTGCAATCATGTTTGAGATGTAAATCTTACTCTCCTTAACAAAGAAAAAGATAAGCTACTAAAACTAACATCTTTTCCAAATCAATATCTTTAGATCACTTGTTTAATTCATATTTATTTAATCCATATTGATGATGAGTTTGTAGGAGGAAAAAGCTTTACAAGTTAATATTCGTGAGGCATCTCCATCAGAAAACGACTAGTTGTCTCATGAAAATAAAAATTTCTCCATTAAGAGTAGGTCTAACTCAGAATCTTCTGAGATAAATTGACTTTTTAAAGCTGCTTTTTTCACTCTATCTGTTTTTTTTAAAATCGAGGATTTGCTCTAAATTGATCCGCTCTATTTTTAACTCGGTCCCATAAACTGCTAATTATTTCGACTGGATCTATCGTGTTTCAGCATTTCTCCAGGAAAAAACCCCAAAAATGAACGATACAGATGCCACACTCTCAACAGAACTCAAGCAGGGCTGTTTGAAGTCTAAACGCAAGCTTCAATTAAGCATCCCTATGGCGAAAGAGCCTGATACCATGCTCATTTTTAATCAAGACACTTCAAGTTACCAACTCCAAGGGGAATGCAAGCAGGGCGATGATACCGACACGAACACCTCGAGTGTCAGCAAGATGACCAATAAATTTTTCCCAAAAGAACAGCTCATGAATTTTGACTTCGAAGGACAGTACTATTGCGTTCGGGGCCGAAGCAACGGGAAAACTATGCAAGATCGAGTAAAATTAACACGTATTGTATGAAATTAAGAACTGTTATTGATAAAGTGCGTTGTGATCCCGACGTTCAAAAGTGCGAAAGACTGTTCATTCTATGGCGTTTACGATGGTCACAGTACAGACATCATTGCTGAAATGCTGAAAGAGAAGCTGCATGACTATATCATGGAGTCCTATCTCAAGCATAGCTCGATGTCGCAAGCATTCATTGATGGTATTGTTGACTTCAAATTTGTAATGGATTGAAAATGTTGTCGCATGGGCTAGGTTTTGAAAAGATAGAGAGAGAAGCGATCACTAGACTGAAGCAAAATATGCAATTGGGAGGCAGCACTGCTCTATGCGTGCTAATTAAGGATAACAAAGTCCAAATCGCTAATGTCGGAGACTCAAGAGCGGTTATAATAAACGATTCAGGAGCCAGAGTCCTTAATAATTTACATGATTTCTCCAACGCAAGCGAAGAAAAAGCCGTGGATGAACGAGGTGGCGTTATCATAGAAAGAGGACTGACGAAGCGTCTACACGGCGAACTTGCGATTTCTCGTTCTATTGGAGATTTTACCTACAAAGATTACATTAGCTCGACTCCTGAGCTGTCAGAGACGATAATTGGACCGACAGATAATTACCTTCTGCTTGCTTCAGATGGTTTTTGGAATGTAATCACTTACTAGCTATCACATTTGTAATCACTTCTTATTACAGGTCATCAACCCTGAAGCTACCGTAGCGACAATAAAGCTCATCCAAAACGATTTCAAAGAGTTAGACTCTGTCGAGAGGATCTCAGAATATCTTATGGAGCTTGCATGCAACACTAAACAGAACTCCAAAAAGGACAATATGGTTCTCATCATGGTCGATTTAAAGAAACTCACAGAAAAGCCACTCTTCACACCGACCTTGAAGAAGAGTCTCTCAGACTTCATCTGAGATTGCTGTTCCCTACAATGTTCTATAGAAGAATTCCTCAAAGTTTATTTTTTAACAAATTTTCTTACTTAAATAATGAGCTGATACTTAACTGCAATCGTTCCAAATTTCTCCTATTCAAAGCCGAATAGACAGCGTCTTTTATTGGATTTGTATTTTTATTGCCAAAGCACAAATTATTGTAATAATAAGAGTTTTATTAGTGTGTTTTTCTATTGTTTTTCGCATTTTTGATAATATATAAATATATATATTCTATCACAGCACATCCATCTTGGAGTCTCCTTAATCTATGGAATTCTAATCAATTCTCTCACAATTTGCTCAATTTTCAGGCCCGCTTAGGCAATCCACTGTGCCAATGACCGCTACTAATTTCTTTTTGGAAACAGCAATAAATAGAATTTATCAGAGGTCAATATCAAATTAATGAATCAAATCAAGGCCACGACCCTCTTCAAAAGTCTATATTGGACTCAAACCGCATTCTTCTCTCGAGCGCCAGGAGCGCCTGGAAAAATCGCTGTCCCGCTGAATTTCAAATCATATGGCCTGCTACCCCAAATACACGAAGCTCTCGCAGCCAAAGAGGTGTATATCCCAACAAACATACAAGATAAAGTCATCCAGCAAGTCTTAAACAAGCCCGATGACCTCTTCTTCGCTGGACAAACCGGAACAGGCAAGACCCTGGCCTACGCGGTGCCTATCTGCAACCAACTTAAGAAAGATGAAATTGATATGGGTGTCAAATTAACAAAACCGAATCGTCCGCGGGCGATCATTCTCCAACCGAACAAAGAACTCACACTACAGACTCATTATGTGTTCAAGGACTTGTCGCATTTCGTAAAACTAAAAGTCGATTGCGTCTGTGGAGGGTATTCGACGGCAGCTCAAGAAAGGGATAAACTTAAGGAAGGAACAGACGTATTGGTGACGACAATGGATCGTATGTCAAAGCATATCTTGAGAAAGAATTTGTTCTTAACGCAGGTCAACTACCTCGTTTTTGACGAGTTCGACACGTTTCTGGATGCAGAAATGGGAAATGAGATCAGAGAATGCATGAAAATCGCCTCGAAAGGCCCTGTTTTTCGCAAAATGATCTTTTTGGGAGCAACATACACGAGCAGAATACGTTCGTTTGTCGAGGGGTACAAAGCCGACTTCGGCAGAAATATCGATATTGTGATTGATAGCAAAACGCATTTGAATTTGAGCAATTTGCAGCATCATTTCATCCTCTCGCCCAATAGAGAACGCCTTGATCGATTGAAAGAGGTTTTGGACGAAAATAAAAAGTATATTGAAAAAACTGGAGGTGGAACGGTGATTTTCTGCAACACAGTCGCTTGCTGTCGGGCGTTAGACTACTACTTGCAGCGAGAGGGTATTTTGGCTGTTTCTTTGCATGGTGAGATGCCAAATAAGATGAGAATCCAGAACTACGAGAGGTTCAGAAGAAAGGAAGTACCCATTCTCATTTCTTCGGACCTTGGATCTAGAGGGCTTGATTTTAATTTCGTGAATCATGTTATTAATTTTGATTTCCCAAAGTCTATCTCCGACTATTTGCATAGGTAAGGATTTCTCTTTTGTTTTTAGATGATAACCTGCTAATTTTTTCAGGGCTGGAAGAGCTGGTCGTGCCGGAAGACCGGGCAAGGTAACGAGCATTCATTCAAAGGCGGACAATCATATTGTGAATGAATTGAAAAACAGTATTGCTAATAACAGTGAGGTCAATATCAAGGGCTCTTCTTATGCGTAAGGATTAAGATTGGTTAGAATTGTATTAATCCATGCGAATAGATTGATAAATAAAGAGGAGTTTAGTCAGAAGAGGGAACTGCCAGAGAGGAAGAGTCGAACAGAGTCGCCAAAACGACAAATTGCCGAAGGTGGCAGAAGAAAAAAGAATCTGTTAAAGGAGGCAAAGACGAAACAATTGACAGTTGGAGCGACAAAAGAGACGGTAGCTTATACGAAAGGGTCAAAAGCATATGCTAAGAGGAAAAAACTTAACACGAAGGGCAGCATTTCTCAGAGAATCAGAAGAAGAGATGAGAAGAAAAAGAAATTGTATGAAAAGTTGAAAAGGGAGGGTGCAGTCTATAAAAAGAGATTATATTAGAATATTAGAAGTAGATTGATTTGTTTATGATCTTGTGTTGTAATATTGTGAGAATGAGGATGATAGTAGGCTTATTTTTTTAATCTGTTATGGCTTCTTAAAAATCTCAAAACTAATTCCTATTTTAGAGTCATGCAAATAATCTCTCTCCTCGTCCAATCGGTTGCCAGGTCATATTTCAAAGAGTATTGACTCAGTGCTGCACAATACGGATCATGTATCAAATAAAGTAATCATTCACAAATCGAACTGAAATTTTGCAAGATTATTGCCAAACATCTTAGCGAAGCACCTTTTAAATTAGCCTTTGGTTACGGTCTATCCTATTAATTCTCTTAAATATAAAGGAAAGACCCTCTCCTCTTTTTTGAGTGAAATAAGGTTTGATCGAAGGTATAATTAGATTTTCGCGTTTACACAAAATTTTGTTACCAGTGGTGGTTTCCGAAAGAAAGAAAGCCTTCTCAAAACTATTATTCGATGGAAGAGGTTGCATTTCATGTCTAAGAATGATGTTCATTCAAAGACCTGCCTCTCCTTATATAGATGGCAAATAATGGTAGAAAAGAAAAATATGCTTTTATCACCAGTGTCCTTCAGTTAGTCTATTACGCTGCACTAATGGTCAGCTCAGAATGTGCCAGTACTCTAACGTGGCAGGCAGCTACGAAAATTCCAAATAAAGACCCTTGAAAAGAGCGTTGAAACTAGGTTAGCTTCTAAAAATGAGCTAAAAACATTACAAATGCTAACTAGTCTCAAACCCTTTTTCTACTTAAGGCATTCTCATTAATTAACGCTCAAAATTTTTTTGTGCATAACCATATCAGCTGGATCCTTCATTTTCCTTGTCAGAAATTTTATAATTTTAATTTTGGTACGATATCAACAGCTTAATTCTGCTCGGTATACCTCTTCCAAAAATAAAGAACTTATCGTGTTTCTCCTATAATCATTAACAATCTAAACCAGAGAAAATCATAGCAAACTAATATGACTGAAAACTATTACAACTTCCAAGATTTCATCGACTTAAAATCTCCTGACTCACCATTGTTCGAAGACGATTTCAATCGCACTAATACATTCCATCCTTCCCGAGAAAACTACGAACATCTAATGAACATTGAGGACAGTCAGATCTCAAAAAATTTACCTCACCCACTACACAGCTCTTTCTTCACCTCATTAAATGAGTCTTCGCAAGTTGATTCCGAAAATTCGACGAGCCGTTCAAACCACTTAGCTTCTGACTCTCAGCTCTCAGAAAGAGAGCTTAGCACAGCTTCAGAATCAAAAACCAGTTACAAATGGAGCCAGAATCCTTCAATTCAAAGCAAGAAAATTACGAAGCAATACGAGCCGATTTTTGACGGAAAAAGAACGTATAGATATGAAGACAATCCAGAAGAATACAAAAAAGCGAGAAAAAGAATTCAAAACCGTGAAAGCGCATGCCGAGTGAGGGCACGTCAGAAAAGCCACGTTGTGGAAGTCGAGCAGGACGTTTATTTGCTGAAAAAGGAAAATGAGGATTTAAAGCTGAAGAACGCGGCCCTCACAGCAGAAAATAATTTATTGAAGCATCAAATCGCTTTCCTCGAACGGATTGTTACAAAGAACCAATCAAATAGTAGCAATATCAAAGAATACGATGACAATGAGTTCGTTCTCCCATTATACAAAGCTCAGGAAGACGGCATGAATATCGACAACATAGAGGAGCCGAACCATAGCCCTGTCGGAATTATGCGGTTATCAAGGGATCAAGGCTTCAAACGTCATTCAACGATATTTGGAGTTCTTGCAGTATCCTTGCTCGTGTTGTGTGTGTTCACTGGTACTTCTAACGTCGGAGCTGAAACAGGTACAATGCTCTCATCAGAAAGTTTCACTAAGCCAGCTGCTATGGTACTGCTCAGCATAAACGATCATGAACGCAAGGTTGATCCGAATGAGACGTTGTCGATTTATGCCAAGCAAATGGAGCGTTCTCTCTCCCAGTTTCTCGAGAACCATAGGTGGTCCTTCTCACTCCAGATTTTCAAGATATTGTCAGTTTCGTTGTGCTTGGTGTACTTCGGATATGTTTGTCTCACCGCAAAACGCGTGTTATCAAGAAAAAAGCCGAAATATTACTAGAGCTAGCTTAATGACTGTCTATTATTTTTCTTGTAATGTTCAAAGTTACTAATTTTTCCTCATTTTTACTGCCTGGAAATCTTAATGCCATCTAATATATATCAGATGTTACCATTAATAACAATTATCATTGGGCATTAAGTTTTTTTTTATCTTACTTACAAGCAAAGAAACAACCACTAACTCTGACCGACGTAATACGTTCCCGGTATAGATTCTCTAACATGTTCTTTCAGTTTCAAAATTTCTTAGCTTCTAAAAACTTGGTTTAATTCATCATTTCCCTCATTTCTGAAAATAGATCATGTAGAGTCTTTAAGGGTTTTACTTCACCTCGGTACCTAACCTTTATCATTTGAAAATAAAGGACATATCAGAGCAATATAACTCTCTTGTAGCCTCTTAACCACACACTTGAATTAATTTCTAGGGCAAAAAACTTTTTGTTGTTTGGCAAGATTGCAACTCATAAAGCTTTATTGTGTAGACCTTGGAGCTTACGGTTGCAATTGGTTCATACAGCTCTGCTTGATATATGCGATGGCTTTGTTTATTTATCTTTGACTTATTTCGTTGAAAAGAACTCCACAATCTGGTTTGGTCTCTATTCACTGGACAGAATTCCAAATCAAATTTTCAATTCGCAATATAAATCAATAAATCTAGGCTCTCTTACGAAAAACAATATCCCAGAACAGAAAGATGAAGCTCCAGCTTTGCTCCAGAACTAACCTACCCAACGGATACGCAGACACTTTCAGAGCTGAAATCCAGAAGCCAGATCACAAAGGGCTCAAATCCAACCTTCTCAGTATATTTGAGATCGGTTATCTTTGTGGAACCCACGAAAAGCTCAGCATCCCGAAGGCTTTCAGCAAAATCCTAGAAATTTCGAACTATTTTGACTGGGAGATGATTACACAGGAGGAAAGAAGAGATCTATACATGTCATTGATCTCTAATCCAGAAATCGATCTCGAGGAGGTTATCAATTACAAGCTCGAAACAGGATCATTCGATTTTGTACTAGCAGCACGTAAGCAAGAACCCCTCAAAGAGTCTTCCATAAATGACGGAAGTCTCCGTAAGAGTCGTCGTCCAATCATTATCTCCGAAGAAGTAAACGGACACATTTTAAACTCAACGATCACTCTTTGTGATCAGCCATTCGAGGAACATAAAGTGAGAGAAGTGGCTTGCTCAGAAGAAAAGGGAGCACAGGAGGATCTCAAGTCGATTGAAGAGAAAAAGTACCTCGAAGAACAAGATCTAAAAACTCAAAGGCTAATAGAGCAGCTGCTACAAGAGGAAGAAGTAGCTATCATGAAGGAATCCGCCATTTGGAGCTCGAAAAAAGACTCAAAATACATTCACGAAGACATGTTTCGACCTCGCGGGATCATAGAGGAAATAAAATTACCTGAAAAGCAGATTCCGGCTTTTCAATACGAAAATGGGTATGGAGAAAACTCTCTTAATGATCAAGAAGCCTTGAAACAATTTGAAGCTGATAGGCTCTTAGCAGAAGAAATCAGCAAGCAATCGATATATCAACCCGGCGATGATGGGCCTAAATGCGATATATGCTTAGAGCCGTTGTACAGCAAAGACTTTGCGCCAGTGAGCGATTGCCCTCATTTCTATCATCGCGAATGTCTGCATCTTTTTGTCAAAGGTGAAGTGTATGCAAAAAAAGCTCAGATCAAGTGTCCTGATGTAAAGTGCTCACAAATCCTTACTCCTCAGGATATCGAAGAAATCCTCGACGGAGAAGATTTGGAGAGGTATCATAACAATCAGTTGGACCTCTATATAGCGGGTCGTTCAACAGACATCTCGTATTGTCCGACATTGGGTTGTAATTATCCGTTTGAGCATTCAGGAGTAAGCGATTTCGAATGTCCGAAATGTTATAATCATTATTGTCTTGATTGCCGTGTGGAGTATCACGAAGGACAGACATGTTTGGAATTCAAGAGGGATAGAGTGAATAACACTTTCGGGAAAGCCGATGAGCAGTTTTTGCAGTTTGTGAAGGGACAGAATTTCAAGCAGTGTTCAAATTGTAAACATTGGATTGAAAGGAAGGAAGGCTGTCCTCATATGACCTGTCGGTGCGGGTATCAATTCTGTTATCGATGCGGAGGGCGCTGGGGAAGATGCCCTTGCCCCCCTTAAGAGAGAAACCTATTGATTGGAGCTTGCGTATATGTTTCATTCGAATTCGTCAGTAATTGATTGATATATTGCTGTGAGATGCTTAATTCTACAAAGCAGAACCAAATTGATTGGTTATCGATGTAATGAGAGTTATTGAACCCTTGTGTCGCTTATTATTATTTGGATCAATGAAAAAAAGCTCTTTCTGTGTTCATTTGAGAATTACAAAGGTTTCATTCTTAATTTAGATGATAGTGTAATGGTTAAATCTGTTTGAATTTTTTTTTTTCAACATATAGTTATCAATTGGTATTGTATTTGCATTGCGTTAATAGAGAGAGAGATTCTAGAGTGATTCTGATGGATGACGATTATTAATCCAATCTTATGGCAATAATACTCTTTTGAGTGAAATGAATCAAAGCTCAAAGAGTAGGATATTGAAAAAAGAGAGGAAAGGCATGTTGGCCTCTGGAGGATTCATCCAGGTTTAGTTCATTTTTTAAAATTTCATTTCACCTGATGAAGTTGTGAACTGTGATAACGATTTTTGTTAGTAACATTTAATTGGATACAATCGAATAAACATGAAATTAAGTATCGGAGATTCGTGAAGTATTCATTCCAGTAACATTAATCTCTTGGCCTCATGCAAAACTAAAAGAAATGAAGGAGACATAAAATGGTTGCCTGCGCATAATACTGAATGATTTTTGTGGGAGAGGGAAGAGTATCAATAAAAACTACTCTCTTCCTTGCTTTTTTTGGAGATTCCTCAGCTCATTCGTTAAATCCATAGATCCTATGGATTGACATTTGTTAGATCTTTGGTTCTTAGGGTATATCAATCTTTCTCACGTTTATATGAGAACAAAAGAAACCCAAAAAAATTAAATGAATTGAAGATTCTGATCTCCACGTACTTTTATCTGGAATTTACTCGAGGCAAATCAAGAATAAAGTGGAAGCTATTTTAGAACGCCAGAAGAACCCTCGCTCAGAATTAGGTATCTGATTCCATATTCCATTATCCTCATCCTCTAAGTAGCTCTTACCCTCTTTTTTAATCCAATAACCTCGAAATGAACGATAAAACTTCCGATTCGTCCAATAAACCAGCATTAATTCAAAAATGCGAGAGCCATCAGCAAAGAGTCATGCTCTGCTTCGAAGAAGCGATGTCTAAAGATAAAAGCAACGATCCAATGACCGGCCTTATCCAATGCAAGGTTCTTTATCATCTTAAATTTACGTCTCAATTATCAATAGCACCTGTTTGAAGAACTATCTTTATGCATCAAGAAAGACGTCGAAGAACGTCGTTCCAGCATGGTTCCACCCAAAAAGCCTTAGTATCATTTAGCAATAGGTTGACTTCCTTTGTAATAACGAATTAAAACGTTCATGGCAAATCTAAAATAGTTACCTTTGAACCGCTGCTCTATCAAGTGGCCTTCCAATTCATTGCTTTTGCTATGACGTTTATTACATTGTTTTGAGTTTTTCTATTTTGTAAATACATCGAACAAACATGTGAAAAACATTAGCTAAAAACGCATTGCCTTGCTTTACTAGTCATTCAAAGTGATTAATAAGTACTACAGATGTTAGTAGAAGGTTTTCTTATTTTCTAATTAGACAAAAAAGCGAGAGAGTTCACCTCACTGCAAGGCCTGCCAGTCATTGTACTATGAGCTACTGCCTCTTTGTAGAAGCTAAGCTTTCATAAAATATCAATAGGAGATGCGATATTGTGCATAAAATAATTCGATTGATTTCATTGGACAGCTAATTAGAGACTCAACATGCAGCCTCGATCATTAGTCTGATTTTTTAATCTAAAACTTTAAAAACCCTGCTTCGAAAATTTAATAAACGAAAATTTTTTTGATAAATCCTTCGTTGGTCAACTCAACCACTTGGATATAAGATCAAAAGGCTCTGATGAACCACGGATTAACCCTGACCAGGTCCAAAAGCGACGAATTTCCCACTAAGCCCCTCGTACTCAGCCCAACACCGATCCGACGAGCCAATGTTTCAGTGCTAAACGAAATCTTCAACTACAGCAGTTACCAACAGGAAGATTTCTAAGCCTCGATATTCGCGACATGGGTGGAAAATTGTAATTTTCTCCTTATAAGGCTAAACTAATGGCTCTCACAGCAAAAGTTTGCTAGAGGATGATTCTTGCGAGGAGAATCTGACAAGCTCTCCTGTCATTAGAAAGTTAGACTTTGATTTCGATAGCTCGAGCTATCCAGGGCAGATTACCGCGGAACTTCCTGTTCGAGTTTCAAATCCAATTGTTAACGATGCCAAGTTTATCCAAGCTGACGACCTCGATATCACTCATCAGAGCGACGTGTTGTTAACCTCGCTGGTGATTGGTGTGTCGAACTAATTAATCTAATATACTATATCTTATACTCAAAGGAGATAACAAATAAAAGCTCTCTTCCCTTCACAACATAGGTTCTTTCTTCTGTTCAAAGGGGGTTCGAAGAGAGGAATACAGTTTTATTAAGAGTTTATATAAAACCATTTTTTAACAACCCAAGTTGAACTGGAGTGACAAGTTGCCTGAGAAGCAAGTCCCAAGACAAAGTAATCATCTAAAGAATTTGATGAATTATGTTAGATTGTTTCTTATCATTTAAAATTTTGACTGATAGATAGTTTAAGATGTTTTGTTATTACATAGTTGCTTAATTTTTGCTTTCTTTGGTAATTCTAACTCATTCTCCAGTGTTTTAACAAATTCTATTCCAACTGCCGTTTTGGGAAGGAAATAAGCTGTTAGCCATTGAGATCAAAGTAGCTGTAACGATTTCAGACCATGTTTAGTATGTGTAATGAATCTCTCAAGACATTTAATTGTGAATTGCAATAGAGCTGAATAAAATCTAATAAAATTTGTTAATCAAATTTCACATAATATTGAAACTTACGAACACTTCCTCGACCATATCACCATGAAATCCACGATAGATTCCCAATCCAGGGCGAGAGGAGGAGATCTTTCCTCGAAGATTTCTCTCATGCGAACGAACATGGCTCTTACGGGGAGTCTCAACCAAGTCAACCTGCTTTCAAAAGCCACAAAGAACAAAATATTCAATGATGCAGATTCACTCGTAATAAAAAACTTCACTCATTGACAATAAAAGGTTTATCCTTCTCTTTGAATAGCTTGCAGCGCCAAAAATCTGCAGGAGAATCTGGCAGGAGATGCGAAAAAATGATTTCAATACAGAAGGTCCCTTGACTGCGCATATGATGAAGAAACTCTTTGAAAAGTTCTCCGATCAAGTAAGGTCCTTGGCGTTAGCCTGTCTGAAATAATGTGGCAAGTTTCGAGATTTATTGAGAGTCACCAGCTATGAGCTGCTTATGGAAATTCTCGATATTGATAAAGTAACTTCCAGAAAATTTCAGCAGTGCATTAATATCTCGCATCATCATCTAGAATGGTTTTATCAATGAAGATGAACAAGTGCTGTTGTTTAGTCTGGTTAAGGAGAGGATGGAGCGTGTTGCTAATGATCTTCTGGTGCTTCAGGATTACCCTCGCTATAAGCAGCTTCTAGTGGGAGTTCGGTATGCATTATCATGTAATGTTAGACGGTGCTAACAGGTCTTTGCAGTGAAATAGAGAGCCAGATCAACCACTATCAGGACAGGCTACGAAAGAGAATTTATCGCGGAGAATTGATGCATTACCAGGAAATCGGAGAGGAGAAGTTTGATAAGTTCTACGCGCAGTGGGTGAAGGAATTCAAAAGGGTGAGGCAACAGCCATTACATCAATTAATTAGCATCTGCTATTGAATATAGTTTGATGAAAGCGTTGTCCAGCGAATGGATCACCTAAACCAACAGCACGAAGACCAAATGGCGAAGCTCGAGAAAAAGTTACTGAAACCTGATGTCATGCTACAGTAAGCGCCTTGAATAATTTTCTAGTAGATGCAAACGATAACTAATTTCATTAGATTTAAGCCGGTAAAGAAATTGAAAGAGCTCCAGATGCAAGAGAAGCTTGTTTCAATTGATGAAAGGTAAATTTTTTAGAAATTGTGATTAGTTTCTCATTATTCCTTCAAAGAGTCGAAGAAGCCATGGATTTGAGAAGAGAGCTTGCCAAACTTGAAAAATCTGAGGAGGAAAGAGTACAACGACTGCGGTGGGAGTACCAAGAGAAAGAAATTCGAAAGCTACAAAAGGAGCAGGTGATCTTTCCTTTGATATTCGTGTGTTGTTGACTCACATAAATAGAACAAAGAGTTCGATCATCTAAGGAGGAAGATAGAAGTCGAGGAGAATGCCCTCATAATAAAGCTTAAAAAAGAGCTTGAACTCCTCAGAAAGCAAGTTACTCTTCACGAGAATGATATCAAGCGAATTCATGCCTTGGCAACTAAGACTGCCTGGAGAAAAGGAGAAATTGAAGGAGAAATCAAACGGTCGAAGAACCGTGTAGTGAAACAGAATTTTATCATTGAGGAGGCGAAAAACCTTAAACGAGCTGAGAATCCCTTTGCTGAATGGTCTCCAGAGCAGAGTCCTGTGCACAGCCCTCAGAATAAGGCGGCGGCGTTAGGTCGCAAAACGAATCGCTCAGCGACTTGGTCACTGACCTCGACGAATTTTTCTGCCCAAGCGAGAGGAACCACGAAAGACGGGCAATATAACGAGGTTTTACATTCGCCATCAGTACGGGTTCGAAAGGCATGTGAATGAAAAACCAAGTGTCTATCAGGCTGGAGGAGACCAACATGGCAAGATCGAAAAATACCTAGTGAGTGAGAAAGAACGTAAACGGAAAGAGTTGCCGGGTCTGGCCGCACTCTACGATGAAGACCTTAAATTACTGCCTGTAAGCTATTTTTTTAAAAATTTGGCATTCTCATATTCAAATTTGCTAGTATAAGAAGGATATGACAACAACGCTGCAGGAAAAAGAACGGCGTGAATGCAAGAAATTCATCGAACAGAAGCTTGTAAATGCTGAGAAGAAAGCTCATTTTCATAAATAGAACTAATTTTTTATTTCCTGTTCATTTCAAAGAGGTGATGTTATCTGTAAACTGAGGCATATAGCTGCGTGTTGAAGGATTTGTACAGAAATAAGCTTTTAGATGTACTACACAAACGCTTTCTGTCAACCTTGCTTACTGAGTCTCACTGAAAAATCCTATGCACTATTAATTAACAAAAGAACTTAGCTTCTAACGGTGATAAGAGTAGTACGAACACAACGTTGCATGAAACCATGTAGAGAGATCCAATTGGATCCCTTTTAGTTCTGTGTCAATATCTAATAGCAATGAGTGAAATATTGTAAATAGCTCTTATCATAAGTAAACTATAATTCAGTTTCAAATTGAATTTATTGTTTTTATTAGCTCAAAAAATACTCAAATTATTATTGCAATGGGCAATTCATCTGGAAAGAACAGCGATGATTTAGATAGGCTTGCTTCCCCGCGAATTGACGCTGATGATGATGAACTAGAGATCAGATCAAAACTCAAAGCTATGCGAAAAAGCGAACTGAAGCTAAACAAGAAATTTGAAACACAAATCACAATAATGAACGACTTTAAAACTTCCAGAGAAAAGGGTGTTGCATACACCAAGAAAAAAGCCGCAGCTTCTGAGAAGCTTTCTCTTGCCACGGAACTCTATCTCCGAGTAACAATTTCTTCGAAGCATTTTATAAGTAATCTTCCACATGAACTGTCTAGAGTCTCAGAGAGAAGCAGATTCCGCTTAATATGTTTGAAGTCTCAGTGGATTCTCCTCGTGGACGGAAGCGCTATGAATACGACCATGCTAAGCTAGAGAAGCGAGATTTCGTGAATTTTATCCTCGCTGATGTTCAGGAACCTGAGGAGGATGCTGAAAAAATCGAAGGAACCGGCACAAACGCCGTGCACGGTGCAAGCGACAACAAAATGTATCACCCAGTCTCATCGCCAATCCATCGCGATTCTTTCGCCAATGTCCTGCGAGGGTCCGAGGCTGACCATAGGAGATCCCGTCACGGAATGACTCCTAACCATTTCAGCGGTGAAGAAGATTCTCCACAAGATGACGAGTTTGGAGATGAATTCGAGAATGAGGCTGGAATGCAAGAGTCTGACGTCTATGGCAATGAAAATTTCACTCAAAAGCTCGAAGAGCACAATAATCTTGAATTGATGCAGAACAGACAAATCGGTGATGGGACACCTGGAGGCACCTATTCACCACATCCGAAAAAAGAGGTTGGATTTGCTGCTCGCGTGCAAAATCTTCATAAGAGACGAGATACCGGGAACAAAGATGCTCCTAGCCCAGATACACCGGTTCGAAAATCGGGACATGCGAAAAACACACCCATCAGTGAAGAAGAACCTGATTCAGGTCAGCCGCCAGAGATTAAAGAACGCCAGAAGCAAATAAGCGCGATGGAGATGAACCTCGATCCGGAAACCCGAGCAAGACTGCGAATTATCCAAGCAATTCACGGCGATAAATTAGATAAGAGTCTGTATATGCAGGCGATAAAGGAGAAAAAGAAAATCATTATAGAAAGCGACGATGAGAATGAAGAAAATGAGGGCGATGATGAAAGACACCCGGATATTGGCGGAGAAAATATGGCTTCTGCGGTCATTGCGAACCCGAACAATGGCGGTGGGAATTCTCCGCGAGGGGGAAATAAGCCAAAAGGGAAGGACCGTGCGAAAGACCCTTCAGAGTCAGGGCAAAACTCGAACCTTGCTACTCCGCAGAATGTGAAGATGCCTTCTCGTGTTTCAGATCAAATGAAGAGCAACAAAACTCCTGAAAGAAAAGACCCGATCATAAAACTCGCTGAGGACAATGACGAAGAGGAAGAAAGAAGATACGGTGGAAAGACTTCAAAAAGCAATTTAAGTCCACCGAAGAAGGGAAATAGACCGGGAGGAGCGTCCTCGAAAAACGCTGGTTCATTGAGATTCGGGAATATGTAATAAAAAAATACTCTCAGGCAATTAGTAGATTGTACTGATTGATTTGATTCGGAGCTGTTGTGGAATTTTTTAAATGAAATGTGCATAGATACAAATGTACTCTTATGTAATATTATTCAGTGAATCCTTACGAAATACCAATACAAAGGAGTTTTTGAAATTGTAAAATTACATTATGAATTTGTAGAAAGAACGATAGATGATGTAAGTAACCCAACTTGAGAGCAAAGATGTAAACTTCTGATTTTTTCCAGAAATAGCGGTTTTGTGGAAATATTGAGCTATGAAATTCGATAGTCAAACAAAAAGGTTCTCTTGAGAATATTGCGCACTGGAATAGAAATCGAATAATTGAATCTATTCTCTTCTGATCAGAATACTTGTTACCTTTCATCCTATATCTGAGCTTAATTGCTTACAATTGACTAATTTTTTCCTAGAGTCTCGCTATCTCTTCGAGGGAAACCAGTTAGAAGAAGCTATTGGGAATAAATTTTCAGTAAACACATTGAAAACGGCTGCAAGGTAGTCACAAAATGTATTGATAGAAAGATTAACTAAAAGAAATTTTATAGCTAGGAGTTATATCTTCTGTAATTATTTTAAAATTTTCAATGCAAAACAACCAAAGCGGTATGCAAGAAGCTCCAATAGACAACAGGAATTTCCTCACCGACCAATCAGGCTTCACCGGTGAACCTGAAAAAGCAAAAGTTTCGCAATCTACGCGACAAAGAGGATTCTCTGAATCCGATATTGATTTGTAAACCTTCCTATCTCTGCGCTCTCCTTTAATTAATATACCAGACAAGCTGCTAATCAACAACTACGACTCCAAAATGAGAAACTTCGATGCCAACTCAAGGAACTCAGCTACAAACTCACTGAAACACTTGAAAAAGTGAAACACAAGAAGCCATCTTCAGAGAAACTCGCTAGTGAGCTACGAGAGGCGACTCTACGACGAGAACTTGACAATGCTACTAAACAAGCTCAAATGTATCAAAAAGAAGCTGAAAGACTGAAGTTCAAACTCGAAACGACCTATACTCAAGAAAGGTAATGAGTAGCTATTTTTCAGAGAGTCTTACAAGTGCTTTGGGGGTCAAGAATGACGAAATTAGAAGATATGCTGAGAGACAAAGAGCGAGTTATCGAAGAATTGATCGTGGAGAAGCGAAATCTGGAAAAATTGAAGAGAGACCAAGAAAAACAGATGTTTATGCTCAAAAATGAACGAGATTTCACGGCTCATGTAATCAATACACGTTGATTAGTCATCCTTAAACTCTTTTGCCAAATAGATAAAGATGTATGCTGAAGAGGTCAAGGGTCTCAAAGATAAGATTCGAGAAATGCAGCAACAAGAAAAACACGCTGAGAAAAGCTTTAAGAAGCAGCAGGAGTATCTCGTGACACTTGAAAGCAAATATCGCGAGGTCTGTGATAAAGCTGGGGTATCTGCGAGTATGAACTACACAACTGCGCAAGAAATGGATGAGAGAAGCCAAAGATTCAAAATTCTGAGAGTGAGAGACCCGAGCACAGAAATAAAGAAAGTGATTCCCTTATCGACTCGGAATGATAATAGACGATCAATGGATCTTCTCAATAACAGTGTTGAAGAAGATAAAATTGAAGTACACTATACTCATAATAGAAATGCTAATTGATGATGAAGCTTACTGAGGAGAAATTCAAGGAGATGAGGAACATAATCCAAATCCTGAAAAAATCGAAGGAGACTTCTGACAGGAGATACAAAGCAGACATTGACCAGTTAACCTCTAAGATCAAAGAGTTGGAATTTGACAATAACAGATTGAAAAGCGACCTGAGAGACAAAGAGAAAGTAATGTAAATTTCTCTGGAAAAGCTAATTCAATGACTTAGGAACTGAACATCGCTATTTATAAATTCAATGAGCTCAAGAGGATCTCAAAATCTAATATGCTGGCTCCATTAGAACCAAACCAAGGAAGCAAGCCGCCAGAAAAAGCGTTTGGAAGGATAAAATCACCAAGTCAGCCAAACATCAGTGCAGTAATTATGAAATTATTGCTTTATGAAGGTTAAATATCTATATCTTTGTGCTTCAGCTAGTCAAGCCAAGCCCAAAACGACGAGCGTTATCAGGCAGAAAGGAAAAGAAAGGAAGGATAAATTCGACCAAAACTCAAGAATTTGACGATTTCTCTGTTGTTGGAAGCGAAGCGAAGATCTCAAAGCTGACAGTCTGGTTCGATCAGGACCGGATTTATGGGTTAAGTGCTGTCTACACTCTTCCTAACGGCACTGAGATCGCGGGAAAAGAGCATCTGCGGCTCCAGGACAGAGATAAAGTGATGGCAAGAGCCTTTGAGATAGATGCTGATGATAGAATCGCTGTAGTATCAGGGAGGTATAAGAACTTCGTCGGGTACCTCAAGATAGCAACAGCCAAAGGAATGATACATGAATTTGGTTCTGAGACCGGAAAGAATGCGACGGAGCATTTTATTTTCGACACAGAAGCAAATGAGGCTCCTTCAGTTCTATTCGGAGCGTTGGATAAAACCGGTATTTCCTCTCAATTTTAAATTAGTTTATTCATCATACGTTTGTAGAAGGGGACGACTACGCTTTGGCGTATCTGGGCTTTCAGATTGTAAAAGTTGAGTCCAGAGATTATATCAAAGATGAGACTGTGAATTCGCGACCGCTCTTAGTGTCTATGAATTGAGCAATTATCGAATAATTAATAATTAAAATATCCGCATAAATGAAGAAAGGGTTTGATGGTTATTTTGTTAATATGATGCGATTATTATGAATTTTATACGATATTCACTTTGTTATGTATATGAAAGAAAACTCCGATGATGATGACGATGTTTCTCATGATATCAATCCGTTTTCGACCTTTCTCAAGGGGTATTTTGACTTTCTCCAAGTCATGATAGGAATTAAACCAGAATCATAAATAATTTTTTTAACCCAGTCTCAAAAGTGGTTGAGAAAGCCTGGATGCGGTCAGCCGTAGAAATAATCTTACAGTCCATTTCTCAATTTGCTCTTCTCTGGAGGCTTTTTATGAATAAAAAACGGCTTACCTATCGGTTTTGAGTATTCCCAAAAGAATCTATCTGAAATAAAGAATTAGTTTAACTTTGGCTCACAGACAACACGAAAAAAAAAATCAATTCACAGAATTTCATCGGAAACTGAAGGGAAAGTTTGGGAATCCTTGCTATTCAACTCCTTATAAGTAACAACGAGAATTCAATTTTTTTTTTTGGTTGCATATTGCTTTTTGAATTTTATAGATCGCGCAGTTAATTCAATATGTGTATGTATATCAATTTATCTTATGATTATTAAAGTAAGCTTAAATCAACGCGTCAAATATGTACTAATCTTAAGTATAATTGCACGTTGTAGCCCTCACAGACTACTTTGTCTACGTTAGTAAGTAATTTAATGAACCAGAAACTTAAGTTCGAGCAATCCCGCCGCTTGAACTCCTCTCGTTTGTAAAACTTCGAGGAGTCACTTCACGTTGGCTCCTTATTGAGAAGAAGCAACATCTTGATAGAACAGAACATCGAAATCAGTCCTCGGCTGGTCTTTATGCTCTGCTTGATCCATTATATCGACTACTTCTGCATGTCCGGCCTCTACAGCAAGCATTCTAGCTGACATCCCGCTTAAATTTTGGGAATCCTTATTTGCACCCTTGTGAATGAGATATTTAACTAGTGTGATATTTCCTTTGAAAGCAGCAGCGTGTAATGAAGTCCAGCCGTATTTATTCAATTTAGTGTGGATGTCGATGCTGTGCTCTTCTAACGTAGCGATAACCTCGTCGGTTTTAGAATTGATGATGTTTAGAAAGAGAGCATAGACGAGGTTATCAAAAGGCATCAAGGTCTGTGACGACTTGTGAGTAAGGTCTGTCGTTTCGGTTTGAGTTCTTTCTTGAAACTAGTTAAGAAAATAATTATATTTTGATCAGGAAAAACAGTTCAAAACTGCTAAATTCAAGCATAGCACTGAAATTAATTAAGATACTTAAGAATCCAGTAAGAATCTGAAACTGAGAACACCTTTTGTAATATAAGAAGCAACCTAGCAGTTAAGAAAATTCTCAGAGAAGGGACGCGGTATGTTTAAAGAGCATCCATAATTCGCGAACCAATCTATGCCAAGGAGCACAGGTTGTGATTAGGTTCTGCTAAATATAAATATGATTACATTGGCATGGTGCTTACAAACTGACCTTGTGTTCCCAGCAAGCTCATATCCCAAGCTCTTGAGCTCGGGTAATAAATAATGACGTGAGAGCTTCATTTAAACTGATCCGTAAGAACTAATCTTTTGTAATTATACGAGACTCTCTTTATCTCAATAAAAGCTACGTTTTAATTTTACTTAAGCAGAAAACACCCTATTTTTTCAGCAATTAGAACGGGCAAGACACTCTCTCTTCTATTACATGATGAAGTGATGAGCACCTTTTGCCCTGTATATTCATTTTTGGAAGGTTAATTAAATATTGTAAAATTTCTAGAGGACCAAACTCCCTTTTCTTCTAAAAGAGAGTTTCCTAAATTCATTAAACAACATGGCTGCGCTAAGCAAGTGCTTTCTTCCCTCTAGAATTACGAGTTTTATATCAAATTTTAGTTTTTCAAGGAAAAATTATGCATAAAAATAACTCCACAATCCTTTAAGTATGAAAATCTGCGTAAAAATCCCTTAAATTTTTGTTATCATCTTCTTAATATATTATTATAATACTATTATCTCTCTCACAATTAACGCGCTGATTTCTTCGGACGATCTTTCTCGAGCGAATAATACTGGAAGTGAATATCATTCTGCGGTTGATACGTCTTCCTCGGAGTGGAAATACTATTTTGCCAATAAACCCCGTCAATAAAATAAATTATCATAATCGTCGTTACCCTTGTTTCAACCTTGGCCCATCGGCTGAGGTATTCAACCTTGGAGCCTCAATCGAGGTGTTCAACTTTTCAGTGGACCTCGTGATCGTGATAGCTCTTTCAATCATCACTCGCTCTGGAACCTTTTTCTTTTTATAGGTCCTTCAAAGACGTGGCATTAACTAACCAATAACTAGTAATGTAATTACTCAAAAAGCAGTTTTTCCGTATGCGTCGGCTTGATATGTTTCGCTTCCTGAAGCTCCATATACTTGTAAGTCCAGCTTGCGAGTAAATCATGTAATCTCGTAATCTCTTCTTGCTTGCGCTGCATCTCTTTTTTGTGTGTAAACTAGAACAAAGCATCCATTTATCATTATTTCGCTCACAAGCACATATGATTACGTTGATTTCATCTAAAATTTTCTGCCAAGACGCGTTTTCTTTCTTCAAGGCATTTCTTCCGGCTACTTCAAGTTCAGTGTTCAAATGGTTCAATTTCGCTATTTGCTTCTTTTGCTCATCCCACGCCTGAAGACAAGTTAGCAACATTGTTTTCAGATTCAAGCATTACTTCTTTCAATTGCTCTGCTCTCGCTTTTTCTACGTTCAATTGAGATTGAGTAAGCATAAATTTATTTTCAAGTCTGCTGATCTCGTATTTGAGATATTGAATCATGTTATTATCGTGTGCATTTGCGATAATGCTCTCTTTCGGACCGCTAGTGTGGGTGGTATTGGCTATATGATTTCTCATTTTAGAAATGACGTTATTCTTCAGATTAATAATCGTCTTGGCTTCTTCAAGATTGTTTGGTTCAGTAGAAATCACTTGAAGCTCTATAAAAAAATGGTTTTAATATATGTTTTGAAATGGGCTGGAACCTTCATCAATTTCTTTAAGGAATGGCACGAGATCAAGCACTTTGAACTCGTTCTGATGGACTGGAGTTTGACCTTGACCCGAAACTAGCAATTTAGTCAGATTAATGAACAGAAATACCATTATACCTCTTCTATTGTCATTGGATAGGTCCTGAGACTCTGGAACATCCATCGTGTGTTGCAAAGGAAGTCTAGGCGTGCCCTCGCCGCTAACTAGGTTTCTGAAAAAACGTTTGATAAACTTAAAGATTCAGCGACTTACCTGGTGCCCTTTCGTGGAGTATCCCTTCGAATCGCTTTCATTATCCTCACCTTAGAATTCTTTGAAGTCCTATGTGGATCCAAGAGAACTGCAGTGCCTGTTGTCACGCCCAAATGACTTTCTCTTAATTTGATAGATTCGAGTTCTACTGCCTCCACTCTATTAAAAAATATTCACACATCCAAGTTCAGAGGCTTGTCAACCTATTGCGGAGCTTCTCGTGACTGATTCTGCTTGTCTCTAGCACCTTCTCCAGATTGGCGATGTGTCTCTCCTGCATCTTCATATAATTTGATTTTATCTTCGCTTTCCCGTATTCGATTATCTGCTTCCATTCTAGAGCAGCAATCGTTCTTTCAAGATGCTGATTAATGATGCATGTCCTTAATGATGTTATAATAATCGTTATAAGATAAGAGATATACTGTAGCAGCTGCTGCTTCAAAAGATAAATCATAAACTCATGCGACACTCCCTTTCCGTCAGAGTCCTCTTCCTTGATGCCTTCTTCAAGCTTATTCACAAGCGAATGGGCTGTGTAAGGCACTTCCAAAAGCTCTCGCAAATTCTAAGCGTAAATTCATTAACAACCATAAAGTTTATATTTGCATTACATTAGAAGCGTTCGCAAATGCGCATTGGAGGTCTAGATTGGTAATGAATGACCCCATAAACGTGCTTTTCTTTGGAAGAGAAGTCCCCTCGCCTGCCATGTGAGACTCCATATTGGGACTCAAATCATTAGAAGAGTCTTTTTCATCGCCTTTTGTTTCTTCAGTGATGTATTTTTTATCAGGAGAAGTATCCAGAGTTAACAGTCGATCCTGGGACCCCATCTTCAATGTGTTCGAAGTGACAGGTTCTTTGTTCTCATTTATCTTATCAGCCTGGTCCAATATCATGCTCTGGGGGATCTTGTCGTAGAATGGCTCGAAGTTGAAGTTGTAACTGTGAGTAAAGTATTCTGGAAGCGTTATTTGCTTGTAGACTTGATCATCATCCATAAATTCTTTGAATTTTGAGGTGATTAGCTTAGATTTCTGACTCAAGATAGACTCCAAAGAGGTCTGGGTATTGTTCAAGGCTTCGTTGATGGCGTATATCTGCTTCTCGAGCACTTCAATCGTCAATGTCTTGTGATCTAAACTGTCAGCATCGGTTGCGAGCTGAAGCTGTGCCTTGCTGTAGTCCTCAGTAAGCTGATTGATCTTCATTTCATAATTCATTAGCTGAGTCTTCATCTGTAAGATTTCGTCTTCTTGCTCTTTGATCTTCTGGTCTCGCTGCATGATCTCACGCTGTGCTTTATAATATTCTTCGGTTAGTATCTGACAGCGTTGCTCAAGATTCTGGTTCTGTGCTATCAACTCAAGGTTCGTTCTATAGTACGAATAGTTTTGATAATCCTTCTTTTGAAACTTGCTCTCTATCAAAAAGATCGAGTTAACTAACCATGCTTTTGAATGAAGCTATTACGTCCTTCAGCGAGCTTTCTCGAAAGAGTTTGAGCCATTGTCTCCACTATAATTTAGTCAGTGAGCAAAGACTCGACGAGTTGATCTTACTACTATCCATATCATCCAAACTAGCACGTTTTCCTTTCTCTTTCTCCATATCTTCACGAATCTTTTCCAAGCTATTGATTATATTAGTTCATAAATTCCCGGCAGTTCAAGCTGTTACTTTTTCATTGGATCGAATACGTCTAATTGAACCAACTTCACGAAATCTTCTTTCTGCTGGGCCGTGTCTTGTTCTTCATCAGGATTAGTAGGCGCGCGGAACCGCGACCAATTTCTTTCTCTTGCAAAAATATCTATCAGTCCATGCGGAACAGAGCCTCCTTCTCTGAACTTCGTGAGCTCTGATCGGCATTCTTCCAATTCTAACTTCAAAGCCTCAATTACGCTCATAAGCGCCTCAGGAGAGTTTTGTATGTTCATTTTGTATTTATTTTTTATCGTCTTCGCTCTGGCCGCAAACTTGAGCGTCGAAATCGTCTCTTCTTTGTTCGAGGAGTGCGGAGAGCAGGCTACAATGAGCGTCGTTTTATAGTTTCCTCCCAGCGACTCCTGCAAGATACGAGTAAGCTTGGAGTCTCTGTAAGGAATATGATCGTAGTTCGAGGTTAACGCGTGGATAACAAATCCGAGGCAAGAAAGGGACAGATTGATCTTCTTCGCTTCTTCGAGGGTTTCTCCACTTGTGCCAGTCTTTCCGACCTTCTCACTTCCGGCTAAGTCGACCAGGTTTAATCTACCTCGTTTCTCAGCTTCACTAGGGAATTTCTGAATCATTTCAAGAATGAACAACGAATGAGATCGGGAGCTGTAATTGTTCATTCTAGTTGCCGCGACGGTTCTCTGCTTGTCGCCATAGGCAAGGACATCAATTAGTTCTTCAGGGCTCTCAATATCCTGTTTATCGCGTAAGTTATTAAATTCGTTTATAAGCGCATCATACTATCTGTATCAGTCCTTCGACATATATTCCACGGCGAGGATTTTCTTTGATTTTAAGTTCGACTGGTTTTTCGTCGGCTTTCTCCTGATCGTAGCCGATCAAAAGGTCGTTTAGATTCTCTTTATAGATCTCAAGCATCGAGCATTTGATGTAGAGATCAACTTCTAATTTCATATTCTGAATGTACTCAAAAATATGGTCGCTGCAAATAGAAAAAAAATGAGCAACATGTCAATTAGCTCAAGATAACCTTGCTCTGGGAATGACACCTCGGAGGTCTGGATCGTAGATTTTCCCGTACATGGTGTGCGTTTTGCCACTTCCAGTTTGGCCGTAAGCGAATATCGTGCCGTTGTATCCGTTTAATACGTCTTCAATGGTCTCTCTTCCGAGAAATTCGTAGATTTCCGCTTGTTGAGTGTTCATGTTGAAGACACGATCGAGTGTGAAAATGTGATTTTCTGGCAGGATAGAGCATTCTGTTTCGTTTGGAAAAGAAACACATTCACTCCCGACTCCCTCGGCAGCCAGTTCCTACAACACAGCAATGCAGAAAATTACTCTTCAGTTCTTTGGGAAAAATACCATTTCCATCTGATTGAGTGGACGGAACCGAGCAACGACTTTAACATTCGAAGTCTTGACTTTATTTGTAGCGAAATCTTTCGCGAAAGCAACCGCGGCACTTTGTAAAATGATAATTAATTGAATAAATCACTATATTGTTTAGTACTTTGCCATTGCAGCTACATTCTGCTTGCTGGGGCTGCCAGTAGCATGTGACTCGCTCATAGTTGACATTTGATGTTTAAGGACTGGTGGGCCTGCTGTTTTAGCGTTGTTGCCAGAACCGCCTCCAGTAGAATTTGCCAGACTTACTCTTTGTGGGGTTGACACTTTATTCGGACCTAGTCCAGGAGAATTTGTTGCCTTGTAATGAGAAAAAAAAAACATGACAATTAGGTATCATGCGGGTTGATGAAAAATACATTCGCTGAGAGATTGCTTAGCCGGAGTGCAGTAACGACGGTCCCAACTGCTTTCTCTTTGGAGTTTAAGTTCAATTGAAAATGCAGAAATAAGATAGTATACTCAGTGAAGGAGATTCGCGTTGGTCTAGATCAAAAGGTTAAGCAACCGATAATCAAAGAGGATAATGCTACTTGAATCTTGTCTGGAGAGCGTTTTAATTAGCTTGAGAGACGGAGATTCGTTTAGTTTTAAAGGTCCTGGTTTTTTAGACTCTTTTTGGCCAGAACCGCTTTGAGTTAGTTGAATTTTCTCCTCCTCTACTCTTTGTTATAACAAGTACTCAAAATACTATTACGTTGGACTTCACCCACTTCTGCAGGGAGTCTAATCAGTTCTTGTGCATTTCCTTGCTCAGATTGCTTCGATGTGGCTAAAGAAATGATTGTTTTGATCTTAATGTGAACCTTTACCAGAAAGAGAATCATGTTCGAAGTCACTATGTGAAGGGACATTAGTTTCATGTGAGAAGAAGTAGTACTTACAATTTATTTCCGTTTTGCTTGCTGACTGAATTGATCGGACTGCGAGTTAGTGTAGCGGTTCTGGATGATAAAAATAGTGAGTAAATTTTGGTTCTTGGGATTAATAGACGAAGAGTACCCCTGTCTGGAGAGCGTTTTTTGGGGAGAAGCAGCGTTCTTGCCAGATGCAGTTGCAGTATTTTTGCTCATGAGAAGCTTCGCGTTTAATTATTTTTATTCCTAAGTTTATTAGAAAACGCAAAGTTTATTAGCAGTATGTTACTTGGATTGAAGGTGTAGCAAATTCAAAGTATTATCGCATCAGCTTTTTTGTTGTTTAGACTAATTTAAGGTGATGCAGAGACGCTTGAGATATCTAGAATCATCATCAACGAGTATTTTTGCTAAAGGCATATATAGAATGAAAGAGACATATATTGAGTGAATTTTCGAATCGAAAATCAAATCTACATACAGGTATCAAAATTTAGTACGATGTTTCAAAACTGCTAAGGATAGTTCTTTATTATTTAGATAGTATAGGATTGAAAAATTAATCAGCGCTCGATACAAGCGGAGATTCCGTCTAAAACAATCCTCAAATGAAGGCGACAACTTCTAATGTAGATAAAATAGAAAGAAGCTGACCATTTTGAATGCTTTTGATTTTTCTTAGCATGTGAGGTCTTATTGTTAAGGGTTCTCAATTTTAAAAATGATTCAACAACTTTGATAAGATTCTAACAAAAATTTAATTGATTCTTATTCAGGGCTCTCTCATTGAAAGAACATTGGCTGTGAGAATATAGACGAGCAATCATGCAAAAATTTTTATTTCCAGATGATGTGAATATCTTAGTGAGGAAAGCATGACTCTGAAGTCAGCGGGGGCACAGAATAACCTCGCAAATCAGCCCAGATTTCACACAAAATCTGACAGTGAAGCCATTAATTTCGTGAAAAAATTTTAAAAAGGGAATAGAGTTTGACATTTCAGACTTATTTCGAGAGAAAAATCAAGAAACCACTTCATCACCTTCAACAATGTTCAATAATTAAATAAAAATTGAAAGAATAATTTCAATGCTCTAAACTATCAAGAATACAACAAAGAAATATGTTCGGAGGTTGCTGATCTGAAAAAGAATAATCTATTGGAAAGAAATGTATTATTGATTAAGCAGAACGTGTGGTGCACTTTTCCATTGAGAGCTCATAACTTAGTGATTCTATATTTGGATCGCTCGTATAGTGTTCTGCATATGTCCAATAGAAATATTCCTCATTTAGAGAGAGTAAATTTCGAGGTTTACCACAAATTTCTGCTCTGAACTTTAGCAGCATACTCAAAGCTAATTAATAGCCCATTTTCCTTATCAATTAAAATTGAATTATCCTCAGTTTAATTTGTAGCTGACTATTGAAGCCAAGTTTCATTGGTTGACTAACAGTTTCCTTTTGCGGTCATATATTCTGACTTTCCACAATCTGCATATCGAAATTTCATCACAGAAAATCCATTGGCTAGCAGCTTGTTCCTTACTATCAATAGATAAGATTTAGGCAGTTGGTCACACATTGCTGATAATGAACTCAACCCCTTCTCATAGGGCTTTTCACTCTTTATTTAGTTTACGACCCAAATTCGATTAAATTTAAAACTTTTTTTTTCATCTGCTCCAATCAAAGCCCAAAATACTTGAGAAAAAATTTGAAACTTTTAGCGTTTAATAGAACTTTCAATTTAATTTTCCTGAATGTTTTGAAGTTCTTATCAATTCCATCAAATTGGAATTAGGAAGTGAACAGATCAAAGATTGCATTTGCAATATTTTGACGCACTGGAATTTTTAATTTAATCTTTGAATAGGCAGACCCTCAAAAATGAAAAATTTGATGAGCAAAATGCTCGAATTTTGTCAGCTCTATGAAAAAGAAAGAACTTCCACTTTCTTATCCGAGTGCCACAACCTTCCTGAATACATCAGTATCGTCAAGGCCCTCAATGACGTTAATCTAAAAGATCTCGGTCTCTCAGAGGAAAAGTTAGAGGAATATTTCCAAGGTGATACTGTAATCGCCTGTGAAGTGCTCGAGAATTCCCTCTTATCCATCGGATTCTATGTGATGCCTGCTGAAACGTAAGCCCTATAACTTTCCAGCCTTTACAATTGACATTTATGCAGTTCGATATCATTGCACGATCATCCTGACATGCTCGTTACGAGTAAAATCATCTTAGGAGAGCTACAACGACGCTCAATGGATTTGGTAGATAAGAAAAAACAGTTCGAATTGCCTCAGCTGCCTTTCTTCGACATAGAAGACGATCCAACGGAAACTTTAAGGTATTATCTCCATTCATTTTCGGTTGTAACTTTTATCAAAGACTTGAGGCAATTGTGGAATGTGATACGGTACACAAGGCAGGGGATATGATAAATCTGACGCCTATTCGAGGGAATTTGCAAGAATTCAAAGCATTACAAAATACAGTTTTGTTGGATGTCTTGATGCCTTATTATGATAACAAAACACGGTTCTGCAATTTTTATAAAGAGATTGAACCGAAAATGAGTGTGAGAAAGAAGGTGAAGAAAGTTTCTCCCACTGGAGAGCCGCAAGAAGGAAAAGTCAGTGTTCCAAGTGAAGAACGGAAAACTCCAGGATCGGTGACTAATGTGGTTTTTCTACTTAGTCCTCCTCTGATAAAAATCAAGCTTGTTCCTTATGAAGGGGAGCCTCCGTTTTAAGGAGCTTTCTTCATCTGAACATCATTTTTAAAAATAATCATTTGTAATATATTCTGCTGGCTAAAAGGTGTGAGAACTGTCGAAGCTTTCAACATCTGACTTCAGCTGAATTCATTAAGGTGGAGTATAAGCGATTTTACATGGTTTATTTTCATTTTTAGGATCATTTAAAGGCTGAGAAAATTTTCCATGATTTATATTCTAATTGCTGCTATATGTATCTATCTATTCTGTTAACACTCCTATTGTAGGTTCTAATTGCCAATAATAAGTTTGCTAATGAACAACAATGATGTTCTGAAAAACTTAGCTAGTTGTATAGTTCAAATTTTCTGATTCAATCATAAATATAAATCGAATTAAGTCAGAACATCTGTGCAATACTTGGTAAATTTACAATATTCGAATATACCAACACTGAATAACATAAAGAAACGATGTTCACATATTTCACTGTTCCCTTCAAACCCAGTGAATTTAACTTCAGGAAGCGACGCCATATCCAAACTGAAACAACAAAACTCGTGAAAGCCCAAAATACCGTCAAAGGAGTAAATTCGAAGAATTTAATTACAGTCCCGAAAGTTATTGGTGCTGAAATCTCGATAGGGAATAATCGAGTCAAGATGAGAATGATAATTAATGGCGCAACTCCGATAAATATCCATGAGGCGACAAAGATACCGCCGAAAACTAAGACTTGAAAGCCAATCATTTCCAAAACAACCGGAATGAGAAAAGGCATTGACTCAGGACTTAGCAGGTACAATATCAATCCAATGAGAATTACAAATCTGGTCGAAGCAGTTATCATGCAGATGGCTTTATTGTGCTCGAAATGAGAGTGCCTGCATCTCCAGCAGAACTCATTCAAGCAGATCATACAGGTAACCCAGTTGCATCCTCCATCCTTCGAGATTCTTGTATTGCATTGAGGACAGTGCTTTGTGAAAACTTGCTTCCAGATTTTACATAATATATCAGAAAGGCTAGGTATCTCTTTCCGAGTCGACGATACCAATTTATTAAGAGCATTGAGTTGAGAAGCATCTTTCCATTGATGCAAACAAAGAGCGCATTCTAACGAAGCAGGACATTTTCTTCTGCTGTCAAATACACCTGCATAGCGACAATTTGGAGACGGACACATTCGAATATCTGATGTATTCTCTAGATACTCTTTTATTAGTGCATCTTCAACAATTACTTTTTGTAGGTCATTGAACTGTGACAGCAAGCTGTGGGGTTCGAATCGTTTCTTGCATTGTTCAGAAAGACATGGAACTCCTCCGAGGCGTATATTCTTGGCGAACTGAATTGCAGTTGTTTGACTCTGTATCCAGATGATTATGCATTCAGAGCAAAAGCTGCAACCACAAGGCAGTTCGATGAGAGTTTCATGACTGAGATAGCAAACAGTACAATTTGACATTGGTCCGAAAATCGGTTGTATCTATTTAATATAAATTACACGCTTGTTTTTCAGCTTCACTTGATCTGACACGTGGGATTGTCAAAACCTATAAGGAAATTATAATTCGATTAACACTTTGAAATTCGAAGATTATTCTTCTGAATAAATCAGTACTTCAACGAATTAGAAATTTGGCAGATTATATAATATGAGGTGTAGAAAAACTCTATCAGAATATCTGAGGCTCGATCAGAGTGGTTATCCCCATAACTATTACATCAATTCGAAAAATTTCAGAATGATGAAATCTTAAGTATTCTTTATGACCATGCTGTATATTTACTTGGAGAATGTTTTTGTACTCAATCTGAATTGCATTATATTTAAAGAGGAAAACTAAATAGGACACGTATCATATTTCTTTCATGATATGAGATATCTTCTTAAAATTCAATGCCCTTCTGACATGCAGAGCCATGATAGTTTATATAGCTAGTAGAGAACCACAAAAGAATTAACTTTAAATGAGGTTTATCCGGCTATCCAGCCCCACAAAACAACCGCAACGCTTGGAACTGTTATAATTTTCAGATGTACTAAAAGCGAATAGCATACTGTCATTACATGAATATAATTCATTATTTTCTTTAATCTCAATGAGCCTCTCTCCAGAAAACGTCCCCACATTCCAGCCGAAAGCACAAAACTCGTCATAACCCAAAATGGAATCAAAGGAGTATAATCCAATAAGTCAATGATAGTCTTGAGGTTTATAGGCTCTAATGACAGCAGGCTAGGGAACAACTCGAACAAGTCGAAGAGTGCAACTATTGGTACAACTCCGAGAAAAGTCCAGGATACGATGAAGATACCACCGAAAACAAGGAAATTAATAAAGATTATTTCAGCAGCAACCAGAAGAAGAAGCGGCATAAATCCAGCTTTCATTAACAAGCATAACATCAGCCCACCTATCATTGCGAATCTTAGAATTGTAGTTATCAAGCACAGATTGATATTATGCTCAAAGTTGGGATGTCGGCATCTCCAACAGAACTCATTTAAACATATTGTACAGGTAACCCAGCTGCATCCTCCATCTTTCGAGATTCGTGCATTGCATTGAGGACAGTGCTTTGTGAAGATTTGCTTCCAAATGTTACACAACACATCACCCAAACTAGGTATCTCGTTCCGACTCGATGACACCAATTTATTAAAAGCATTGAGTTGAGAAGCATCTTTCCATTGATGCAAACAAAGAGCACATTCCAAAGAAACAGAACATTTTATTCTGCTGTCAAATACACCCGCATAGTGACAATTTGGAGACGGACACATTCGAATATCTGATGTATTCTCTAGATACTCTTTTATTAGTGCATCTTCAACAATTACTTTTTGTAGGTCATTGAACTGTGACAGCAAGCTGTGGGGTTCGAATCGTTTCTTGCATTGTTCAGAAAGACATGGAACTCCTCCGAGGCGTATATTCTTGGCGAACTGAATTGCAGTTGTTTGACTCTGTATCCAGATGATTATGCATTCCGAGCAAAAGCTGCAACCACAAGGCAGTCCGATGAGAGTTTCATGACTGAGATAGCAGACAACACAGTTTGGCATTATTTCGAGAAGTAATCTTTATATACTCTCACGTGTGCGTTCGCTTTTGAGCTTCCCTACTGATTATATGTGTGATCGTCTATAATTCTGATCTGACTCATATTATTAGATTGAATATTTGATTAAGAATGCAATTTATAAAAATATGCTTGATTACATTTGAAGAAGCTTCGATAAATTATTGTTGCTGTCTCCGATGGTATCTTGGCAAGGAGAGCGATCTTAAATCAATAGCATATTAGGTAGTTTTGCATTATTCAAATCCAGATCAATATTTTTTAGAACTTAGACGCTTTGCAAGAGTATGATGAGAATATCATTGAATATCCAGTTATCTGAGATCAATTCTCCTAAACCAAATCCAACTCACCAATTTTGATTTCCACATTGGATTTAGACTTAATTAGTATCCCTTCATTTCTTACTCGGTAACTTGAATCAAAATTTTCAGTCCTATATATTTCTGAAGCAAAGATAGCTGAGAAAAGCATGTGCCATGTCAAGTATCCAACAGCTCTAAGATTTATTCTGTCGAAGACATCTTATCAACGAATTCATTAAAAGGAAACTCGATCGATCAGTATTAATCATTACTTTAGTATAATTCTACAACCTATCTTGTTTATTCAGAATTGCCTTTCGGTAGATTTGACGCTGCTATGAAAAATAACCAAATGATAATTTTTTGGTCCCAATGAGTGTCATTGTTCTCTTTAACTTTATATCTTCATCTTAACGCAGTGGTTGCTGTATCTCAAAGAAAAGAGAGAATAAATCTCTTCTGACACTTTTCTTTGACTACTAACTTTTTCCATTCAATACTCTCATGGAAACAGGTTAAGGATCTCTCTCGAATTAACAAAATATATTTTTTTACAAGGATTTCAAAAAACTCATGAAAAACGAAGTTTCAAAGGAAGAGAAGAACCTTAACGACCTGAAGGACAGTTCAAAAGATAATCCAAAGCGCTATCATGCCCTGAAGAGCCTGATCAAGCTCTACTCAGAGCAAACGAATGCAAAACAGAAAATCCGTAGTCTCTACAATACTAATCACGCCGTCATCCTCCCGATATTACTCGAGAAAATCGCAAAGTACCCTCACCTCACTCGCTCAGCATTAACTTCATAACAACTTGATAGATTTTCTTCCTCTTCGATTGGCAAAATCATCGGATTGGGTTCAAATGAGAATATTTCCGACCTCATCCGACTTTTAGAGGAATTTTTCTATTATCTCGAACCCAAAAACATCCAGTTCCTTGTTAAGAATAAAAAAGAGCTGTTAATAGTGCTCTGCTACAAAGGCATCGACTACATGAACAATAAGGAAATACGGCGGTCAATATTCTCCATCATACTGCACATCATGGACTCGTTCGAGAATATCACTTCCGATATGGATTTCGTTGTGCTCTTTATCTACTCAATCGACTTCCAGAACATCATCATCAATAAAAACGTCGATAGTCCATCGAGTATCTATGAATTGATCAACTGCAGACTAGAAAGCACGTTTTTCATGGGCGATATCCCAAAACTCTTCAAAGAGAATTCAAATCAGCATTCGGTCAGCATTGAAGAGTTTTCCAGGGTGTTTCATTCGCAATGGCATTCCTCTAACTATTTTTTTTGCTTAGGAGCTGATTATCAAACTGTTTGCGTTTATAAAAGACCGCGCCCATCACCCACAGCAGTGGCTCGAGCTTTTCAAATCGACTTGGATGATGAGTTTCTTCATAGATACAGTGTTTTCGCAGAGAATAAACAAGGAGCGCTTCGATATCCTCAAACTGTTCGATTCAAAGGAATATTTGGGAAGAGCGGAATATGTTAAATTCACTGAGAACACAAAGCCGCCGATTGTCCAACCAAAAGACCTGCATATGTCGATTTTGGTAAGGGAGACTGTATGGCTTGCTTGGGTCTAACCAACTGATTTAGAAAACTGTGATGCAAATGTTTTTCGAGCTGCTGCTTATCGACTCGAAAACAATTTTGACTCAGGACGATTTCGATATTATAAACGCGATGGTGAGGACCTATTGCAAAAAGCCCGAAGTTGCTGAGGAGATTAATAAAATCATGGATCTGTAATAATACACTATTCCGCAAATTTCTCTAAAAGAGCCTCAGGTTTTATAAATTCGCGCTGAAGAAAGGCGGAATTAATGTAGAAGGTTTGGAGTTCGTGGATATTTCTCATAAAATCCTTGAGCTCTGCATAGAACTGCTGAAAGTTGAATTTGCAGAGCATAAGGACATGGGAAGCGAAATAAGCATGCTGCGCGCAGTGAGGTGACCTCTTCCTTTTTAATTGTGTACTTAGCGGTCCTAGGGTTGACGAGATGAGCTTGAAGATTTTCGATGTGTATACCGAGAAGTATCCAGATTTTCTGCCTGTCATAAAGAAAGCGTTCTTTACTTTCCTGGACTCTTTGTAAGAGAAAAGTTCATTAGAACGAAATGCTATAACTTCTTCTTGACAGGCAAAAGCCTTCCGACGGCAGCCCAGAGAGTAAGCAGAGTACTCAGAACCCATTGATCAACCAACTCGCGCATCAAAAGCAAAGCGTGTCTTTGATAATTCTGAAGCTAATCGATCTCGCAATAAATGAAAAATATGAGGAAAGAGAGCTTATGATAGTAACCGCTGCTTTAATTTCCCAGTACGTTTACCCCCTTAGGATCGATTGGGCTATTGGCTGCAAATTCCAGAAATGAAAGACAAACTGATCCATAAACTGCTCGCAGAGACCACGAGTCTGATCAACGCTCTCTACAAAGAGGACGGACTGATTGGATTCGCATTCAAAGTTCAATTCGCTGGAGAAGAATTCCAGATGAAGAGTGAATATGTCATGCAGTTGCTTTTGCAGAATTTCTGTGAGAAATCAGAACAAATTGAAGGGAAATTCTGTGGAGAACTCTTCGAGAGAGGCGAAGCGGGTCTTGTTTGCGTAGAATCTGAGCTGGAATTAACCTCAGAAGGCGTTGAAGTTCGTAAACGTCTCGAGGAGCACTTCCGCAGATGGATTCTGTTGCTGATTATCGTCTGCTCTCAAAAGCACGTGACCTCAGCACCTGTGTTCAATGTGTTATACAAAGGGATTTCTTCGATCATTGACTACCTTATCGATCCGGATCGTGACTTTGTTCAAGAGAGAGGCAAGCCTCCACCAAAGCCAAAATATTCCCTATCGACTCAATCCCATCTGGTAGCTAAATTCTTCTCATATGGCTTCATTTTTGTGTCGTAGCAATTCTTTAGGACGATTTTGAAGCAAGCATTTGCTCAAAAGGATCGAGACAAAATTGAAGTAAAGAAAATTCATTTTATTATTAATCAGAAATCTATAACCTATTGCAAACTTGTAGGGAAAGCTGCACGCTATCAAGTCATATTGCCGAATTTTCTGCGAAACTCGCAGTGAGATTCCTCTCGGCAAGCAGTCCAGCCTTGAGGTTATAAAATTCATCTATCGAGAGCTTCAAGCGCTGTTAGCGAAACCTGATGATGCGGAGAAATACATGGTAAATCGCCCTTGGTCTCAAGTTCATGGGATTTATATCAACCAATGATCTAGGTCTGCTGCGTGATTATCTACTACACTCAAGAGCTGTTCTCGATGGACTATGAAGGGACATTGATCTTGGTCCCGTTGTACTTGAAAGTGATAGAGCTCATATTACTTGATTCTAAGCTTAACACTGATGATAATGTGAACGGAACGCTGAGCTATATCCTCCAAAAGAAGCACCCAATGATCGGAGTTCAAACCTCAGCTCTGCTGCTCTTGAAATCCTTCCTGTCGTTCAGTTATGGCCTGCCACAGATGAAAGTAGCGTATTTCAACAATGGACAGCAATCTGTGGAAATGAGGAGCTTCTTTATGAGAATCGTTGACATAACGAACAGATTCTGTGATAAGCAGTGTAAGGTTCTCTCTAGCAAAAATGAGGAGATGGCTGCCATTCAATGCGACGTGGAGTTGAATTATGGCCTCAAGACGCTCTTGTTTATGATAATATGTTACTACACATCGCTCGAAACGAATCTGTCGAAGAGCACGGCTATCCAAGTAATTAATTAATCAGTGTCTACCGAACTCATTTATGGCATTAGGACTGTATTAACAACTTTTTGCACTTCGCTGAAACGGGACCATTTAATGCAGAGCTCTTCTATTTGTACGTTTCATCGATTTCAGCGTTATCCATGGCGATAAGCCCTCTAAGCAGTTGGCATCGGTCATTATACCAGGATATGGTACACTTTCTTCTAATGATTGGGCTAACTGAGATATCGTTTTAGTTCTTGAAACTTTCAGCGTTTATTATGAATTTCAGGGGTCCTGCAGACCAGGCCCTGAGGAGAGACATGATGATGGAGCCGCTATTCGCCCTCCTGGTAAATCTTGTTTCAATTTACAAATTTCTAACTGATCAATTCGCTACAGAGTTGGATCCAGACTGATAATTATGGCTATCTTATATCGTCGGATACCATGAGGACCGCATTCATTAACCTTCTTCAGCATTTGGATTCAAAAGAAGACTATAAGGACATAAACGACGTGTTCTTCAAGCATTTCATCAAAAACTACCTCCATTTCCCAGCCAAGTACCAAAGCAAAGACAACGTGCGTTCTATCTTCGATGAGCACTCTTTCAAACACATTCCACGCGACTACCTCAAAATTTTCGCGGAATCACATAAATTAAGAGAAGAATCTGAAAAGCTCAAGGCTGATCTCGTTGAATCCCCTACTGCGAATATGAACGACGTGAATTCCCTTCTCAAGCATAAAAGCGAAGTGCATCAGCCAACGGAATTTGTTTCAGAGCTAGGACTCAGACGATATAGTTCAGCGGTCGCCGGAATGGATGTAGAAATCGTAGGCAATGAGAACTCCAAACATGATATTGAGATCCCCAAGCCGGAGGCAAACAAAAGCGACAAATCTGATAAATCAGAGCCTGAGCAGTCTCAGCTCATGCAATTCTTATCCCAATACAAATACATCCTCAAGAGCGACAGCATGTCGCGGTTATCTGCAAAGGGGAAAGATGACCCCAGAGACACCATCCATACTTTTAACAATTTGCTAAATTCAAGTACCTATGAAAATATGGAAGGTCCGCCCCCACTATATCTTTTCATGGAGGACGGAACGATCATCTCGCTGTTAGACTTATCGAATAAAGAAGAGAAGACCATCACTTCGAAGCTGATCATGCGAAATCTTACAGGAAAATATGCCTGGAGCTTCGAGCATCTGAAGGCAATTGTTGACGCGAACCTAACAAAAAAGAACCTGACGCTTCAAGATATTGTCGCTGATAAATTCTACACAAACTTCTCGATGAGATCGAGCGAGGCAGATGAAAACGCGAAGGAGGAGAAGATCAAGGGAGGCAGCCATACGTCATTTGAACCTGATAATGAGAAGAATGAGAATGGGGAAAACGGGGAGAAGACTGACGAATTGGCGATAACCGAGCCTACCCAGCAGTCAGGAGGTCAAGAGGAGAAGAAGAGATTTGAGAAGATGGAGTCTCTTAAGGAAAACGTGAAAGATCATGGCGAATCGTTAGATAAGTTTGAGGAAATTCTGAATAAAGTCAAGGAAGAAATCGAAAATTTCAGTCAGGTAAATGAAAAAAATCTTTACTAACTGGGGTAATAATGGCATGATGAATGATAGTTTGACACGTTACATGTGGTCGAGAGGAAAGATACCGAGAATATTTTCGCAAAAGAGAAAGAACACCAAGAGGATAAGAAACGTCGCTTAGAGAAAAACGATGAATATGAACTTCAAAGGTAAAAAAAAATCTATGAGTTGATTTTTCTCTAAAGCGATTGATTTGATAGAATAAACGACCAGAAGAAGCTTAACGATAATAAAAACTACATCAAATTTTCTGAACGAGTTATCAGACACAATACATTCGACCCTTGCAGACTTCTCATGCTGCAGCTGAAATTTTTCAACCCGACTGAGAAGTTTAACGCGGTCTCATTGCTCGATTCGCGAAATCCTCATTATCAAACCACGTTAAATCTGCTCGACCAAACTTACGGTAAAATCGGCCCTTATCGTCTTAGTTAGAGGTTTCATTTGTGCATATCTAGTTCGAGAGACAGTGAAAATTGGAGTGGTGTATGTTGCTAATGGGCAGGACACTCAGCAGGAAATCCTGAGAAACTCATCAGGCTCGAAGGATTACGAGGAGTTCATCAAGGCGCTCGGTGATGTGGTCGATCTCAAGACACATCTCGGGTTTGCAGGAGGTCTCAAGTACAAAACTGACGGAGAGCACACGATTTACTCAAGCGACTCGCTAACCGAAGTTATGTATCACATTGCGACGATGATGCCGCTGGATGCTGACGATGAGCAAGTTATCTCTAAGAAGAGGTATGCGACAGTGCTTTATCACGTCCTAATCTGTGTTAGGCATATCGGAAATGACCACGTTAACATCGTTTGGTGCGAAAACCCTCGTGATTACAGGTTAGTCGTTATATCATATATTCAATTACTTAACAAATTTCGTAGACGTTTGACTATCTCGAGTCAATATAACTGCGTTCAAATTATCATTTACCCGTTGAAGATGGGACTATTTAGAGTGAAGTTCTACAAGAAGGATAATGTAATCATAGCCCTGAGATTCAGACTTCATTGACCTCTTTTTAATTAGATCGGATTGATATTCCCATGGCTGAGTTCGTTACTTGTTGCAAGAGAGTACCTTCCGACACTTATTAAGATCTGTGCGATCAATGGCTATAGAAGTAATGATATCTTCATCTGGAGGCTATAATTGTAATTAATTAATCAACAGGGTCAAGAAATCCTCGTGAGACGGCGTTCAAATCTTACTTCAACAGGATGAAGTTTATTAAGGAGATAAAGGGATCCTCTCAAATCCTTTCGCAGAATGATGTGAAGCTGATCGCTGCGAGTATGATATCTGGACAACTCCAAGTAGATAAAATGAATTAATGTATGAGTATTTTTGATGTCTCGTTACTATTTCTTCGGGTATGTGAGCTTGGCTGAATATGCCGAGAGGATAAATGTAATTATAATATCAAACATACTCTTATTAGATTGAAAAAATTAACAAATTCCCATTGCGATCTATGTATCCTGCGTGAGTAGAAATTATTGTTCAGATCTTAGAACCAAGTAAATAACATGCAAACAAATGAGGCGTCAGAATGTGACCACCAGATCAAATCAATGGAAGTGCGTTGAAGCTAATTTGCCAAACTTTTATGAAAATTTAGCTGTATTTCTGGCGTTTAAGACAATAATCCTCACGTTTATTTTAAGATGGCATTCGATTCGATATAATATCAAAAGCCCTGAGAAAAATACACATTTCAGTAGGAGAGGAATTTGAGCTTTTGGAAATTAAAGAATGAGAAATATTAAGAGCTATAATAAATATTTTCCTGCTCACATTTTCTAATTTAGTGAACAGTTAACTACAAACGATTAATTCACAGTCAAATCGTCATATGAATAGATTCTTGAATTGTTACTAACCAGAAAAATTTAAACCAATTAAAGTCAAAGCAATCCGACTTCGCCGGCAAGCATTCACCTTTTGTTCCATCATAATCATAGCCATCTTCACATTTCGAGCAGCTATTTGCGTTCTGGCATATCTTACAGTGTAACATACAAGGTTCACACTCATTATTCGTATTCAAATAGTAACTATCGAAACACTTCTGATATTGTTTATCGTCAGCATCATTGTAGCACCCTTCGCTGCATCCTTGGGGACAGTAACTATTTGTTCCATTACTTAGGTCAAGGTAGGAACTTTGATTCGTCTTAAAGCTCTCTAATATGAAGAACCCGCTTTGGAATGAATTCGAGTTGTTAGCCATGTTACCAGTCGCACACTTGTTAATTGTGTCGAGAGGACAATCGCGTGGATAATCTTCAGAGATACGAAAGCAATCGGAATATGATTGACATTGCTGGGTTTTTGGTCCTGCGAAACGCCCTGCTCCATAATGAGTCATATGAAGCGTACTAAGAGCTATAATGCTGCAAATTAGAGAGAGGGCAATTAAGAAAAGGAGGATTTTAGACATTGGTCCTTTGGTGTTGAATGAAATTTGAATTAATATTTATAACGAATTGATAAAAAAATTCAAATTATTTCGGTTAATGATAATTACTGATTAAAGTTAACCAGTAATAGCAGTTAACTGTTGAGTAAGTATTTAGGATTAACTGCTGCTTGATAGAATTCCTTCCCATTTACATCATCCCCCAAAATCTGTTTGTTTTTGTTTTTCATTTTAGTAGTAGTGCTGGTAATGAGATTCTACATCAAAGATCGCTGATTGGATCTCAAACAGTGAGAATTATGTTTGGCAATATATGATCATAGTACTTAGAATATTTCATGCATAAACTCATCAATTTTTACGCATAACGTCATCGAAGTAAGAAACATTGCTATATTGCCAAAAAATGTTTTTGCATAAATCTAATAAATCTAAGTGAAAATAGCAAAATCTGAACCATCAAAATTTACCATGTATGATGTATTTTGTTTTTGTCGCTATGACTAAATAACCCTCAAAAAATTGTGACTTGAATTTGTTGGATCTTCAAAGTACATATGTGCATGATTCATCGTCACTACTATTATTCAAAGAAGTATATCAAACAAAACTCTAACTGAAAGAGGAAAACCCCCACTCAATACCATCTTTAAAGAGTCTAATAATAATAACTCGCTCCATAACATTCAAATTTACAACGTACGCATTCCTTCTTCTCTTCATTATACTCATAATCGTCATGACACTCGGAACAGCTATTTGCATCTTGACATTTTTTGCAACCTGGAATACAACGAGTACACCCTTCCTTCTCATTCAGATAATATCCATCATTACATTCCTGACACGTGGAATCGTCTGTACACACCGTGCACTTCGAACTGCAGTCTATGCAGACATTATTTTTCACAAAATGTCCATCCCGGCAGGCTGTACAAATAGTTCGGGTTTCATCACATGCTTCACAAGATGGATCTATCTTCGAGCATGACAAACATTCGAAGTCACCCAACACATAGCCCTTCTTGCATGAGGTACAGATTCCAGAAGATGTACAAGCACTGCATCCCGTAGGACAACGTTTACACGATTTTTCGCGGGACGAGTAATAAAAACTCGAGAGAGTCTTGAAATCGCTTGTTTGGCATGTTTTACATTCCGTAGGACTCGCACAAACATCGCAAAAGTAACCACAGTATTGGCAACTAGAGCTATTCGAGAGGAAGTAATTGTTTTTGCAAGCTGTACATACTCCATGTCGACTGCAAGTTGCGCAGCCGACCACATTGCAATCCACACAGTTTTTATCCTCATTGAGATAGTATCCAGGTTCGCAAATGTCACAAGTATCAGAGTTGGTGCAGTTTCTACATCCTGCAGGACATGATTTGCATTTCTGGCTTGAGGAATCCACATAACATCCAGGTTTGCATTGACTCAGACAGGTTTTATGGGCGGAGAGAATAGTCCAAGTCAAGCTTACAGCAAGCAAGCAAAAAAGAAATTTGGCGGGCATTAATGGGTCTGTGATATTGGTTGAAGCTTTTGTTACTGCTGTTATTCGATCCGATTCTGATATGATGAGAAACTTTGGATAATTTATATGAATGCTAATTACTGGCTAGAATTAGTAAAAAAGCCGTTTCGTTGTTGATAACCTGAGGATATGGTAAATTTAGGATGCTCGAGATGTTACTGAAAGCCAGGTCTGAATCAAATGAAGAGGCTAGCCTGATAAAGCAATAAAATGAAGCACTCAAAATATTATCTATCCTACTATGCGATCTCAAAATTTCAACAAAACGAGAGCTTACTATTTAAATTAAATGCTTTTCAATGAAAATGACCTAAAATTTTTTTACAATCAGTGTTCAGGCTTCGTTTATAGTTGTTAACAGTATGCAAATTGTCAATACTGATGGAATGATTTCTTTTATAACTTTTCAAATTTTTCCTCGTTAACATCAGAAAGGATCCAGCATGGGCTGGCTTTGATACTCAGTCATTTGTGATATGCCGAAAGCTAGTTTCAACAACACAAAATTTGGAGTTAAACAGACTATTGTAGACTCCTAAAAAGATTTCATTGGTCATTTATTTAGGAATTTCTAAATTGAAGATTATAGAAGCAGCTCATTTTCGAACAGTAAAACGGCTATGTTTCCTACTGCAACAATCATTAGTTGAAAAATACCCGCCGAACTGGGAGTTCTATAATAGAAGCACGGACAAGACACTCAATATATTCTTCAATGACCAAGTTAGCTTTTTTATGGGTTTTTTCATGCCTGATTTGTGGCATATTTTCTAAAAATACTTGTCTCGACCAATGTGGAACAACATGTTTCATTGACTTTTCAGATCAACGATGTCGATCCTGTCCTGCCGGCTGTGATAAATGCAGTGACTCGAATACCTGTATAACTTGCTCTTCTGGATATTATCTCAATAAAAAGCACAATTGCGTCGACTGCGGTATTTCTGGCTGCTCAAAATGTGCCAAGCAAGGAGTATGCGTTGCGTGTGATAGCGGCTATTACCTAGCGAACAGCTCTAGTTGTGTAGAATGCGGTTATGATTGTGAGATTTGTGAAAATGAAACAACTTGCAAAATCTGCAGAAGTGGCTTGAGTAGCGGTCTTTATACATCAGCAATCACAGGTCAGTGCAACTACTGCCCTGATGGATGTCAGAAATGCAAGAATTCCACAGTCTGCACATCATGCAAGAGTGGGTTTATTCTAAAGAATTCCCAATGTATATCATGCTCAACAGTAGAACCTAATTGTGCATCATGCGACGAGACGACAACTCATTGTACTTCTTGTCGTGTTGGATTTTATCTACTGAAGAATAAATGTTGGAAATGCAGTGCCGGCTGTGAGAACTGTACCGACGAAGCGACATGCCAGAAATGTTATAATGGCTACTTTATGAATGCAAATTACGGCTGTAATCGTTGTATTTCGGGCTGTTTTGCATGTCAAAATGCAACTACTTGTTCTCAATGCGCATTTGGTTATGTATTTGATACTGGCAAGGGCAGATGTGTAGAATGTAATTTAGATTGTTCTGCCATCAAGTACACGAACGCGACAATGGCGCTTCCAGATCCTTTCCTGGCTCGAACCTTCGTGCTCGGAGGTGATAGAAACACATTCGACGCGATTAAAGCTTTATCCAATGAAACCAATTCCTCGGCTGGGACAGATGTATCTCATTAGAAAAGCAGCAGCAGCACCGATAAAGTAGTCACAAACTGAGAGTTATTTTTTTTTTTAATATAGAATTCTTTTATTTTGATAAATGTCATGTTTTATTCTAACGAACTGACTATATGTATTTACTTATTGATTAGAAGCATTATAATGTGATAAATGGCTTAAAGCATGTATCCCTATGGTTGCCTAAAAATTTAATTACTGAGCGAAAATGTAAATTAAAGAACTCGCATAGTGAATGTTATCAAATGCCCTGGATGACTTTAAAACTAGAAAAGATATTTATACAGACAGCCATCTTGTTTATGTATATCGAATGAGATATTCTCTATCCTTGTGAGCTAATCGAAATTATTGTACGAGGAAAACTTAACTAATTACTTCTCATAAATGATTGGGGATAGATATCTCAAAAGGATTCTTACTCTTGAGTTCTACACTTAATTTGCAAGATGTGAGTACATTTATAAATGACGTTGTTTTTACAGCTTTCATTTTTCAGCTTGTTTCCATCAGCAACGCTTTTTTAGATGGATTTCATAGTATATCAATTCACTATTTTTGTCAATAAAGTAACTTAACACAAATCATGGTTTAATTCAACAATTTACTCTGTTAATTAACCAAGATAATTAAGCTAAATCAAAACTAAATCAGTGAATTAAATTAATTTCCGTTCGTTCTCAAAAGTCAGGAGAAAGAAACTAAAATTGATGGAAAATAAGCAGGTATTTCTATCAAATGACAGAAATCATAAGACTTTCATTAATAGTCAATATCTACACCTCAGTATTCGCAGTATGAAACTAAAATCGTGTCTCAGATAGATGAGACGATAAGTTTTGAGGGTAAAACAGCTATTAATCACCGTCTCTAGCTTCCATCTATTCGATCCTATTGGCAATATTCAGACATACTTTTCAGAAATTTAAATTGTTTATGAATAGAAAATGATTCAGATAGCTCCTCAACACCTCTCCTAGCTTGGGCTTCAACACATAATGCTAAGGTGGGAATTAGTCAAGTTACGAAACAAGGGTGCGTGATCTTCCAAGGAGCCCAATTACAAAGAAGTAAACATTGTAGACCTTCTGATTTTATTGAAATCTGTTTTCTGAAGGAGAAACCTACAATTTTCAGAATCGTCTAAAACACCTTTCAGGCACATCTCTCCTAGCTTATCGGCATTGTTCTCTTGACAAACCCGGCTACGAGACCATGGCAATTTTCGACATCTCCAAGAAGACTGGGAAAGCCAGGAAAATTTATTCGTTCATGAAGTTCACAAAATGTATCTCAAACATGTAGTACTTTAGCAAATAATTTTCCTCTAGCATCTGGACAAGGAGACTTGGCATATAACCCGCGCAGAAATCTTCTTGCTGGCTTCGATACCATTGGGGATGGAGTTACTCACCACTGGTTTCTAGTTGGTTCTGCTCCCTCGAAAGGTAGTGGCTGCGTAAAACTTTGTCGAAAGTCACAATGCGACTCTTATCAAAGTATTACCTATAAACAAATGTTTATTATTTTTGAAAAGTTTGCTCATTTTTCATTATGTTGCTCGAAAATCTAATATGTGTTCTAGCTGTCAAGATCAGCAGCCGTGATTTTGACCCCAGTGGAGAAAATCTTGCCGCATTTGATGGATCTGATCAGTTGGTGATATCAGATGTAGACACGAATAACTGCAGCTTTAACATGAAAATTGGTGTGGGGGAAGGTAGCATATCGAAAATTTAGGAAGTTTCTCGCTTCGATCAAAGAGAGCTATCGTTCAATTATCCTCTCTCTCTCGTTTTTTTTAAATCTATTCAATAGTTTAATAATTATCCCTTAGATAATTGTGCGCGCTGCAGATGGAGTACCAATCCTGGTGAACCCTTGCTATTCGTTAAGCATGATAGGAACAAACTCAATATTCTCGATGTAGAGAAAAAAATCCTCACTCTGAAAGACTCATTCATACTTGATGATGACACCTTTTTTCTTCAACTGCATGGTAATAATTATCATTTTCTACCTACTTCCTTTTTCAGTTGATGTTGTTCTTGCTCTGTATTGCCCTCATTCTCAGTCACATTGTGCTCTTTTTCTGCTCTCTCTCTCCAAAAATTTTCGGTTGCTTGACTTTTCAAAGGTGAATCCACCTACACCTACTGGATCGATCCAAACCCCACCAATGGAAATTTACTCGTTTCTGGTGGGACCGATGGGGATGTGAGGATTTACGACCGACGTGAATCGAAGATCGTGAAGGTGCTTGAGAGAGGCCTGCCAGGTAAGAAATTCATTTTAATCTCAAGAGCATCATCAATATTAACCGATAAAGCTATCCATTGTGTGAGATGGGATCAGAAAGGAGAACTGGTAGCAACCGCACCTGCTGTTGCAGTAAAAGTAACTGACTTCAAGACGGGCAAAGTTATTCGAGATGAAGTAGCCCCAAAAGGTAAATTATCGAGATCATGCTTTCTTTATTCTAATTAAATTAATCGTCAGATTACTACCCCCTTTCTGTAACCTTCATCTAACCAAAATTCCAAGAAAGCTTAGATGCTTGAGAAAACATTACAACAGCCTAGGATTGCTTTTGGAAATATTTACCTGAAGAACAAAATTAAGAGAAATAAAAAATTTAACAGGAGTTTTATTTTGCTTTTGTAAAAGGTTTATGTCTTGAATTCATATTAGCGTGTTTTCTAAGGTTAGACCGTGACTCTTTGATATTTCTTTGAAATTAAATCTTTGAACGCTCAAACCGAACTATATTACTCTGCGCTTGAATCAAGAAAACAAACTTCATTTCATTTTTGAGTAAATTGCCTTTTGAAATGCCAAAAGAATTCCTAAATCGATCGGCATAATTAGAATTTTATTCCAAAAAGACAGGTTGCAACTCTTCTAAGCCAGCCAACAATTCCACCACCCTGAGACTACAACAAAATGTACAAATCACAACCAAACGTAAACACAGAGAGCTAATCCAAGCGCTGCACCTTCAAAGACTCAGAGAAATTCAATCTACACAGCCGAAGTTCCAGAAGCTGCAGAGATCACAGCTAACTGTTGCAATCTGGTGCGCTATTCTCCATGACGGATCTTTAGAAACTACCGAAGTTGAACGAGAGAATGTGATCGCCGCAAGCTCCTTGCATAAAATAAAAGTATTGTTCGCGACCATAATCCCGCGTAGGCGTGAATCGAAATTAACATAAAGGTTCGAAAATTTTGAACAGAATTTGTTAGTCACCTTATAAACCTCAGGTGAATAAACAGCATAACGGTCATATAATAAATATTCTGTTCAGTAACAAGCATTTTCAGATAATCCCAGCAATGCAAATACCAAATGATCCAGTATCTAAGAATAACAGTGATAGCAAGACCTTCAAAACCTTCATCAATGAATAAGCTTCTCGTTTTATACGTTTTTTCATGCTTCATTTACGGCATAGTCACTCAAAACACTTGTCTTGATCAATGCGGAACAAAGTGCTTTGTCGATGCTTCTGCTCAACGGTGTAGATCCTGTCCTGCTAGATGTGACAAGTGCAATGATGCTGACTCTTGTATCACTTGCGCTTCTGGATATTATCTCAATAAAAAGAAAAATTGTGTGACATGTGACGTTGCATACTGTGCAACATGCAACAAGCAACGCATGTGCACTCAATGCGAGAGGGGATATTATCTCGCGAATAGCTCTAGCTGTGTGTACTGTGGCTATCGCTGTGGGATATGCAAGAGTGAAACAAGTTGCAAAACCTGCAGAAGTGACTTTAGCAGTGCTCTTTATATATCTGCAATTACAGGTGAGTGCAACTACTGCCCTGATGGATGTCAGAAATGCAAGAACCCTAAAGTCTGCACATCCTGCAAGAGTGGGTTTATTCTAAAGAATTCCCAATGTATATCATGCTCAACAATAGACCCTAATTGTGCATCATGCGACGAGACGACAACTCATTGTACTTCCTGTCCTGCTGGATTTTATCTACTGAAGAATAAATGCTGGAAATGCAGTGCCGGCTGTGAGAAATGTACCGACGAAACGACATGTCGGAAATGTTATAATGGCTACTTTATGAATGCAAATCACGGCTGTAATCGTTGCATTTCGGGCTGTTTTGCATGTCAAAATGCAACTACTTGTTCTCAATGCGCATTTGGTTATACTTTTGATTCCGACAAGGGAAAATGTACCGCTTGCGAAACAGATTGTATTAGAGTTGACGGTGAAATTGCAGCATCTTTTATGGTTTCGAACTCTCTCCTAGCGAAAACAGCTACACTCGCAGGTGACAGTGCAAATTCAGGCATCAAGGACATAGATGATTCTAGTTCAGAAGAAGATGAGTTGGTTACAGATTAAGAGAGGTGCTGAGGATCATTTACTTTATAAGTTTCTTACGAGTATATACATCTATGATGTTAAACTCTGAGTTTCACAATACTTCTGCTATTTTTTGCTATGCACTTAGAGAAGTTAATTTGATGTATCCTCGCACATCGCAGCTACTTCAGTCTATGATAGCAGATAAATTGTCACAAATTTTCAATGATTCTCTCTTTCAAAAAAAAAAAACACAAAAAAAACATAGATTTAAGCCATGGGATTATCAATAATTATTCTAAACAGAGCTAGAAAGCAATGTTTTTCCTGAAAAAGTTAACCTATTTGGGTAAATTTTCAGCATAATCAATTGAGGTTGACTCAGGTACAAGAGAACCATTGATATTTCCAATATTACTGAGTTACTGACATGAACTTACAAATCACTTTCAGGCTAGCCACCGATAGTTTATGGATGAAGCGGCAAATGATTAATCCTCAATTGCCCAAACCACCGAGATGCATTATTATAAGCTCTCTGTTGACCTTGTTCTTAGTACTACGTGGAATCAAATTTTGCAGAGTTAACTTATAAATTTTTTACTGGTCCATGTTATATAGCAATTAGATTAACTTCTATTTGACTTCGCGTTCTTCAGACTGATTCTGCTTGATCTTTTCCAGTAAATACTCTTGGAAGTTAATTTTCTTTATTTAAAACGAATATTAATTGAATAAAGCAGTACCAATATCTCCGCTTTTTTAAATAATTCTCAATCAAATTCTACTACTCATAGCTGGAATGCTGTGAATAGTTTCTCAAAATCTATAGGTAACCTCATCTCCCCCAATATAACATTGCATTCTCGTATTTTCTGGTATCTCCTTGCTGTTGATAGTGTAACACGAAATAACCTTCATTTAGAAATTTTCAAGAAAATTTGAGTTAGAAATTTTACTGATCGCATCTCACTTAAATCTGCTGACTTCAGGAAAACCAGCAGCCTTATTCGAAGCAAATTTTACTGAGTACGAGCAAATTTTTAGGAAAGTTTGATCCTCTGAAATCAACGTTTTTTGAAATCAGAAGACAAGCAACAAAACAAATCATTCAAAATGACTCATTTATTTTTGAAATACACCCTCTTTTTATATATCACTCTGAGACTTGCTGCTTCAGCAAACCTATTTGTGGATGCGAATTTAAAAGCTAAAACAAGCAGCGCATATCCAAGCCTAGAACAAGCCATTTCAGCAGTCATGAATGGCGACCCTGAAAATACAATCACACTCAAGGCAAGTTGCATTGGCAAAATTCAACGTTTTCCTCAGCTCAAAAAAAATATCACGGGGACAAGAGAAGGCAGCAGTCTAAAAATCGTTTTCGAGAACGTCCCGGAATCGTTTGACAATGTCGCTGCTTGCAGTCGTTTGCCTATCCTAGTGCTTGGAGACGATTCTTGCTTAGCTTTTGCGAACTTCGGTTCACTTAGCATTACAGGATTGAATATCCAGTCCACCAAAAATGCCTGTATAAATACGATTTCTAGTTTGGAAACTCTCTCTTTCTCGAGCTTTTGCTTCAATAACACCGATCCTTCCCTGTCCTCGACGACCAGCTCGACACTCGTAATCGATGGGATAACGACACTTTCGATGATAAACGGAATCTATATCTATGACGCTGCCAAGCAGGTCACGATAAGACAAGCAAAACATGTGATTTTAAATAAAATTATTCTTGTTGTTCTGGCAACGACCCTCGACAGCGAGAACTCAGCCTTTTCTATTTCAAACAGCTACTTTGCCAGTTCAATCCTCACCGTCAGTAACTTCCAAGTCCTATGCGAGCCGGTCGCACTCGTGATGCCTTCTATTATCGGAGCGTTGAATATTGAACAAGTTTGGATATCGAAGTTCGATATTCCGAACTGCAATTTCAACGGCCCTGCTAAAACTAACCCAGCTATTGTATCCGTCAGCGCTGCATCGACGCTGGTCGTTCAAGAGGTCTTTCTAGCTCGTGTGGTTTTCGGTCTCTTCTCACAGTCCATGTTTGCTGTGTCATCTGTCCTCAACGCAACCTTCACCAATTTCTATATCTCGAATCTATATTCTCCGCTCACAGGAAAAAACCCTGCCCAAGTGATCTCTTTCAATGATCTCGCCTTCACAAACTTCTCATCTCAGCAATACTCTGCTACCTTCGACAGATGGTACTTGGCTAATTGCACTTTCGCTGCGAACAGTTTACTCATTAATGGCAGTTTCCAGAGCATTCATCACCTTGGAAACGTCGTTATTGATAATTTCAACCTAACTGATACCACTCTCAACCAAAGCTATCTCTTCATTTTACAGACTCAAGGCGCAGGCAGCGGAACCACGGATTACGATATCAAGCGTATCTCCATGAAAAACATTAACGTGACGAATGCGACCTTCAGGCACTCTGAGATGGTGAACGTGGATATATTGAATCCGAAATTTATCGCTGCTATCGAAAACGCGCATCTCGAAGTTTCTAACTTGAGATTGACTAATAGCAACTTAAGTCGCGCTGCGATTATCCATGCAGAAGGGTTTTGCACTCATATCTCTCAAGTTACTGCTGAAGACGTCGCTTTTCGAGCATCTTCCAACTTTTACGTGAGTAACACCATCGTGAGCACAGTACTCATCAGCAACACGAGCGTCAAGACCGCGCTTATCGAAGATTATTCTACTTTCGCAGTGGGAAACATCACAAATGCAAGACTCATGGGCTTAGACAAGTCGCTTGACGCAGAAGTTGGGGTGTATGCGGAAACAAGGCCTTTTTTGGTCTATAACTGCAGTTTCGATTCGATTCAAATCCTATCACACTCGTACCTTATCGCGAGTACAAACCCTATGGTTATCGTTCAACGCAATCAATTTGCGAATATCTCTGTGAACAACGCCGTGCTGATTCAATTGGGAAACTATCTTCTATTCCTCTCATTAGAGTCTTACATCTACGAAGACACAATCACTCGTTATCCCAACAACTATACCATTTTACCCTACTATTATGGCGAGAACGCTATCTTCCAGAATCTCTCAGAGCTGGGAGAGGTCTATAACAATTCTAGAGCGACTATCTCAGCATATGACAGAGACAATTGGGTTTTCTTTATATGGGTCAACGAAAACAACATCACCAATATCACTGTCAATGACTCTTCCAATTTAATCGAGCTATATAACTTTGAGGTCTCAAATGGGACTCTCGCTGTTGTAAATAACAGTTTTATGAGTACGTCTGCCAATCGAGGGATAAATCTAGTCTACTGTTTTTACATTATACGTGGGATTTTCGCTCATAATAGCTTCTCCTCGATGAATTTGGCTGGGTATGCATTCTTGTTTATCTCTGCGTCGATTCACGACCTTATCCTCGACTCCAACCACATTTCGCAGACGCAGCAACTGGCGATGCATTCAATCACATCGAACGCATGCCTTCGAATAAAAATAAGCAATCTGACCGCTTTAAACGTAGAAATGGAGCTAACCTTCATTGATATCTCTTGTGTCGCAATCGGAAAGAAGATAACAATCCAAGGGTCAACGTTCGAAAACATTTTTCAAACGAACACGCCGAAACCGATCATGTATCCCTTGGATCTCATTTCCTCGTTAAAATTCATTTCAGTGAAAGAGAGTAATTTGTTCTTCGATCGCAAGGGAACCCCTCAGTTCGTTTTCCAGAACAACTCTTTCTACAACTCCACAATACGAGACACTCAAGGATATACGCAAGGGCTATTCCAGAGCTCGCTGCTTTATATGGTTTCGTTTAAAGCTAAACTGATACTGAGAAATAATTCATTTAACAACATCGTAACCTTACCCAAGGGGAATATAATGACGCTCTCGTCGCCGATAATAGAGTTTGCAAACTCAACGTTTTATAATTTTTCGTTTGGAGGAGCCTATGGAGCTATCCATGCTATTTTCGAGTCTTTATCGGTGAAAAACTGCACCTTCTCAGGAATTAAGAGTTTAGACTCCGATGGAGTAGGCATATTCAAGCTAACGAATCCTTCGCCTCAAGATGTTGGATTGAGAGTGGATATTCAGAATACAACGTTCCGAGACAGCTCCGCACCTTATAGCGCTGTGCTGGAAGTTAAAGAGAGTGCACTCGTATTGAATATCAGTGAAACGATTTTTTCAAACAACGAGATCTGGGAAACGGAAACGGGTAGTATCCTCAGTATTCAAAATACATCTGGATCGAATATAAGCATTGTTAACTCTAGCTTCAGCCATCAGCAAGGCCATCTCTCGGATTTACAGAATTTGAAGATGATAGCCGTTAAGGGTTCAGGACCTCAGGTCTCTGTTAATATGTCAGATTTAGTGATGGATGTGTCTGGCAACACAAATGGGGCCTTTATATCGATTAGTGGGCAGCACCCAGTGACTCTATTGGGAACGCGGATATCATACGCTTTCTCTGGTTCAGCTGATTCATCATCTCAATTTGGATTATTTGAAGGAGATAATTTCAACGCTACGTTTACACGCATTCAAGTAAATAACATTTCTTTGGGCAAAACAGGCTTGTTCACCATCAATGCGAATACAGCAAGTCGGAAAAATTCAGGTGAATGGCGTCTGAGTCTCCTTGATAGCAGTTTCAATGACATGAAGCTTTCTGAAGGACTGATTGTGATCACTTCTGATAACTACTCACCAACGCCTTTGGATAACCTGAGCGTCATTCTCGAAAATATTTCTATTTCTCAAGTAGACTGGCTCGGGACTTCCAATGGAATCGTGAGCTCATCGACCTACCGTCTAGGGAGAAGCCATAATGGAGCCGAATTTGCAATCGTTTTCAACAACTGCTCCTTTGTCAATCTAAGAGGAAGTACAGGTTTGATTATGAGCTCCACAGAGCTGATTTTTGATTCCGTGGCACTTATTACGAATTGTCGGTTTTCTACGATCAAAGCCAGTGGCCCAGGCGCTATTCTTAATCCCTCTATTCGCTCATTCTCTAATGATACAAGAAGCATCTTACACCATCATAATAGTAGCAGGGCCCCAGCCTTCAAAATCATTAAGAGTTCTTTTGAGAACATTTCTTCTTCCCATGGAACCATAATTCGTTGGATCAGCACGCAAAGAGGGCATTTTCTCTATTCTGAAGACAACCTTTTTGCCAAAATCAAATGCAGTGGAAATGGAGGGCTTGTATATGCACAATATCAACCCAAAGACTCTTCTAAGGTTAGTCCAACCCCATTTCATGTTTTTTCAAGGAATGATACAGTAGTATCAATTTCTGGGACTCAGAATGGAGGTGTTATATATGCAGAAGGAGCAACCGAATTATTCAACATTACATTCTCCAAAATGACCCTTTCAGATATCCAATGCTTCGGTGATGGCGGCGTAGCCTACTTACTATCACCGAAATCTCATCGAAGCACAGAAGCTTACTCACTTGCCTCAAGCCGGCTATTGGCTACTCCTGAGAAGACTCCAAAGGGCATAATTAGCATTTTACATAGCAATTTCAGCAGCATTGTAGCAGAAAACGGAGGAATTATTTACGAAAACACCCAAAACAACTCCTTGGAACTCTATTTCGAGTCTAATACTCTCGACGGCGTTTATACTCGTACTCGAGGAGGAGCGTTCTACTTCGTTAAGCCTTTCATTTCAATCACCAATAACTATTTCCTCAACGTGTTTGCTAATATCGCTGGTCCTATCATCTACAGCGTCTCCGATGAAATCGACTTGACAAATTTTCTCCTCGAAAACTATTTCGCTAAAGACAGGCAGACTTTGCTGTTGGAGGAGATTTTCTCAGGCGCGCCGACCAATTTGCTTGTCAATTTCACTCCGATACACGGTGGACAACTAATTGAGCCTGAGGACAAATCATCTCTATTGAATCCAACCTTTCAAAATTTAACATCCTACTCTCTTTCCGAGTATCAGATCAGTCTAACTCTCGTTTCTAATGGAACGCGAGGGCTTCAGAAAGTACACGATGAGTCTAATGACGCGCTCGTTACGTTGGTTTTCGTTCCAATGAGAGGAGAGCCTAAAACCTTTGTGAGCAAAAACTGCTCGAATTCAACCTGCACAGTTATTGCAAGCACAGTGCCGCTTCAAGGTTACGCTGGTGATGTGATACTTGTCAATGCGACTTATAACTCTAGCGTGTATACTCAGTTCCAACAATTCTACATCCAACTACGAAGCTGTCTTCCTGGCGAAATCAACATCACGAAAACCTATGAGTGCTTGTATTGTCCTGCTGGAACATACTCACTGAACCCAAAAAATGCAACATGCCTTGAGTGTCCCGTTGGGGCGAATTGCAATGGAGGGTCAAATATAACGGTCAAAGAAGGCTTTTATAAAAGTAATATTTCGTACACGAGTCTTCACATGGTACCTTGTAATGACAGCGGCAGCCGATGCAAGGGCAATAATTTTTGTTCGCAGCAATTTTGTGGCCCCGTTTGTCTTCAATGTAATTTAGAAAAAGGGTATTTCATGCACGCACAGTCGGGAACCTGCGTGCTATGTGCGAAACGGGAGATACTTATCACTATGGCAGTGTTTTTGCTTATCGGTTCGATAATCTACCAAATCATCATGACTGCCATCACATACAAAGAAAACAAACACGTTCACGCTCAATATCGAGAAAACCGTCGGCGCAATTTAATTCGACCAGGCCAGTTCTTAGTTATATTCTCGACATACACTCAGATCATATCCATCGTTGCAAATATCGACGAAGAAGCGATAAGATCGCTAATAAGAGCGGTTAGCACAGTGGGAAACCCAAACACTCACGTTGTGTTTTCCCTTCAATGTCTATACCTGCTGCATTCCCCTGAGCCATTCAAAGCATTAGAATTTCGAGTGCTTGTCTATATTCTTTCTCCACTAGTGAAGGTGCTCATTGCAGTCGTCTTTGAATGCTTCCGAAATCTCATTTGGAAAGACCACGAAGGGCTGGGAAGGAAAAAATCACTGGTGCGCGTCGGGGCTTTGGCAGTCGTGTTAATACTATTAGAACAGCCAGGGATCGTTGGAGTTCTTTCCAAGTATCTCACATGCTCTAAACTCGATCCTTATATGAACGTGTATTACATTAAAACTCATAATTCGATCCAATGCTACACACCGCAGTACAACTTCTTCAAACACGTTGTGGTTCTGCCAGCGCTGATCTGCTGGGCGTTCCTAGTCCCACTAGTCATCTTCATGATCTTATTCAAAATTAGACGAAGACTCTTCGTTTCGGAGTCTCTAAGGATAATTTTTGGCAGTCTCTACAACAGCTACTATGAAAGTTCTTACTATTGGGGAGTGTTAATCATCATTTTCAAAGTCACGATTTACGTCCTCAATGCCGTTTTAACCACATCCCCGATCTTCAAGGGAGTCATTTTCATGTGGCTTATCCAGCTGTACTTCTATTTCCTCAAAAAGAGGTCGCCTTACCCCTCCAAGTACCTCTTTATGGCTGAGAGTCTCTGCTGCGTGGCCTATTTTATCACTCTGACTCTTGTATTCGTGAGGCTCTCCACGGATAGTGAAGAGATCAAACATGCCTGTAGCGCCTTTATATTTATCACGATTTCCATCGCTGGGCTTTATATCCTGCTTAATGTCTTCTCGTTGTATTTTTTGAAACTCGGAGACTTCATTCGAGCAATGAAAGAGAGAAGAAAGCTGAATCACATGAAATCGAAGGCGTTGAAATTACTCAAGGCGTATCACGAAACTCGCCCTTCACATATTGACAGACATCATCGAAGAGGAGCGATCTGTGTAGAGGTCCCAGAAGAGTAATAATTGTTTTATTAATGCAAAATTTAGTTGTTATTTGCGATTAGGTTCAGAAATACTGATGAAAATGATGATAAATTAAAGGACACTCAAAGCAGTGCCATTATGGGTAAGCTGAGAAGAAGTTCGCTGTTTAGAAAGCTGTCTGGAGTGTTTGCGATCCACCCAGAGGGAAGGACTCCTACAGCTGAGACGGAAGCGACTCTGAGAGAGACCAAGCCTGCTCCGATGATGACAGCAATCACGAACATAACTCTTGAAGCTCACGATACTATTCATATGGAGGAAGCACACCATTCTGAAGAGGAGGAAGAAAAGTCGTCTATTGGAGAAGATCCCAGAAACAAAGACACAACTCCGCTAACGGGTGGGTTGAGATATCCGCGAAATCTCTCAACGGAAATAAATTCTAATCCAGAAGGAGTCAACTTTGAAAGAAAAAAGAAGAAAAGATCACAAACATTGCCCAAAACAGTCATTGATATCTCCTAAGGTGTGTGTGTGAGTGTGAGTGTGAATTACCTATCTGTAAATTAATCATTGATTTTACTTATTTATTAACATTTCTCAATGACATAATTTGCTGAATTAAGCAGAGTTAAGCTAATGATAATGCTTTCGTGATATTGTTATTATTCTTTGTCTAAATTTTGAATCTATGAAGTAACTTTAATCGTTATGCATGATTATTGACATGAAATGATTCGTATGAGGCTAATAATAGGAATACCCTTTCTATTTAAGAGAATTTGAATGAGGTTAGTCAGATTACCAGCGTTTGAAATCAGAGGTCCAAATCATATTAACAAACAATCCTTTCCCAATTTTTCTCATTTCTCTTGTTGAATGAACATTATTCAATAATAATACATATATCTATTCGTGAAATATAAACGGGTTGGGATTTTAATTTCTTTTGGTTAAAGCGATACTTTAAATATTTGCAATCTTTCTACTAGCAATAGATCCTATCAAAATATGAAAATGAAACTGACTCGGAACTCCATCCCTTATCTCATAGATTCACTCTAGATTTCGATGTTACAACTTAAACTTCATCTAGTAGTAATACTTTCCTGTACATTCAAACTTGCAAGCTACACATTCGCCCTTTACTTCGTCAAATTCGTAAGCGTCAAAGCATTCAGAGCAGGAATTTGCATCTTGACATACCTTACAATTTGGAATACAAGGAGTACACCCTCCCTTTGCATTCAAATAGTATTGTTCAGCACATTTCTGGCACGTAGAATCGTCAGCACAATTCTCACATTTTGAGCTGCATTCCAAACAGGCATTATTGAGCAGGTAGTGTCCAGTTTCGCATGCAGTGCAGGTAGTTTGATTCACATCGCAAGATATGCAAGAAGGATCTATATCTCTGCACGACAAACACTTCGAGTTGTGCAAAACATAGCCAGGTTCGCATGAGATGCAGCCTTCAGAAGCGTTTTTGCACGCAGCGCATCCTACATCGCATGCGGCACAAAATATATTGTCCGGTCCAAAATCGATAGCAACCATCATGTATTGCCTACTGATACATTCCTTGCATGCAGTTGGACTCGCACAAGTTTCGCAAAAGTAACCACAGTATTGGCAACTGGAGCTATTAGAAAAGAAGTAATGGGGTTTGCATGCAGTACACACTCCTGGTTGGCTGCAATTTGCGCAGCCAGTAACATTGCAGTCCACGCAGTTTTTATCCTCATTGAGATAGTATCCAGGATCGCAAATATCACAGGTATTGGAGTTGGTACAGTTTCGACATCCTGCAGGACATGATTTGCATGTTTGGCTAGAGAAATCCGCATAGCATCCAGGCCTGCATTGGTTGAGGCAGGTTTTCTGGGCGGCGAGAATAGGGCAAGCTAAGGATACAACAATCAAGAAAACAAGAATTTTCGACATAATCAGTTGCGAAGAGGAAGGGTTGGAGAGTTTGATTTTCTTTTTATTTAAATAATGTGCTTTGAACTGCTAATGAATCAAAGTAGTTAAATGATTGATTACTACTGTTTGGAATAATTAAAATCGTTCTCTTGCTGTTGTTCAAAACGAATACCTGTTTAATTGAGAATGTTCTAACTTGTCGCAATGATCAGTCAAATTACTGTTGGTAAAAGAGGAACTACCCATCTATAAAGAAGAAGGAGAAATGGACATCGCTCCGTTAGAGGTGGACCTATCCGCGTGCAATTAGGAAGTGGTTGCAACAATTTGGAAATACATCGTCAGTAAATTCTGAATGAACGCATGCTATTACTGGATATCATCTGCAAATCCAGCAATACTTTTCAAAGGCAAGCCTTAAAAGGCAAACAGAAAAATATAAGTCCTTTCATTTTGATAGAAATAAGTCCAAAAAATTGAATACAAAGAGTTCATGCTTGAATACATGACTTTCAATTATTATTTAGCATTAACATTCGTTGAAGTTGATGACACGAAAATTTTTCATTCAGGCGATTTCAAGACTCTCCCAATAGAACAAAACAAGAGCCACTGCAAGAAAATTAGTGAGATCGAGAAAACTGTGCTCAAGGAAGCAAGTACTAACATAATTTAATCTGTCAAGAACAAGCTTTTGTCAAATAATTACTTATGCGGTGTTAATATAAACTTTCTCGTACTTGGAAGGCTCATGTAATAGAAAGATAAAAGACCCTTCCATAATCCGCAGATATCTATTTATATGGAATCTTATATTATCTTATTAATTTTTATTCTTCGGACCTCTTAATAATATCTCTAATTTTCTCCTTTCAACTATGTTTCAAATTAAGTATAAGTGATACACTCGGCTGGTAAATCGCAGGATACACATTCTCCTTTCACTTCATCATATCCATAACCGAAATTACACTGCAAGCAACTAGAAGAATTTTGGCACTTTAGACAACCTGTCACACAAGGAGTGCATCCATGATTCTCGTTCAAAAAGTACCCATCAGAACATTTTCGACAGATAGAATCGTTACTACACTCACTGCACCCTAAACTACAGTCCAAGCAGGCATTATTAAAGAGATAATGCCCAGTACCACATCCTTTACAGGACGTTAGGTTCGAATCGCAGTCTGTGCATTCTGGATCAACAGTAGTGCATGATTCGCACCGAGAGCCTCTTAAGACATAGCCATTTTTGCATAGGACGCAGAAGTCGGTAGAATTGCAGATATCACAGCCATCGGGGCACAAATAGCACCACCCTTCAGACCCTGCTGAATAGGCTCCAAAGTCACGTTTGCAGGTTTTGCAAGTTTTCCCATTGGTACAAGTATCGCACTGATAGCTGCAGTAATCACAATTCGAATCATTTGTTAAGAAATAACCGCTTTCACATGCAGCACATTCGTTTTGTTGGGTGCAATTTACACAACCAGACACGTTACAGTCCACGCAGTTGTTGAAGTCATTGAGATAGTATCCATGAGAACAAGCGATGCAGGTGCTAGAATCACTGCATTCCTTACATCCAGCTGGACATTGTCTGCATTTCTGACACAAAAGGTAGCTGTAGCTGCTCAAGAAAGACCAGACATTGAATGGCAGATCAAGAGCGGGAAGAATGTTTGCTGAAGCAGATGCCATTGTACTGCAAAATAAAGTACAAAGAAGTGAGAAAATGAAACATCTGTCTGTCATACAGAGAGACTGAGTAGTAGTCATAGAGATGTAAGGCACAGCCTTCTTACTTAAATAAATAAATCATAAAGCAAGGGGGAGACAGGCCTGTATAAGCCAGTAAAACGCCCCATATGAATGTACTCTGCGATTTGTTTTGTATATGGCTAATTTATGCATGATTTTCTCAAACATGTGCTCAATATTAAACTCTCTTTTGCAGAATTTGGAAATCTCTTGAATCAAAGTGAACAAAGATTTGTTAGCAGGCTCTTCAATTACAAAGTGATCGCCCGCATCTTCTTTAGGAGTTGGAGGGGGAAATAACAAAAAAAAATGGTGACGATAGCGAAAGCGAAAGCGAATTTTAGTTAAGAGATAACAAAGAGATTTCTATTAAGAAATTTATAAATTTTTGATATTTTTCAAAAGCATGTCAATCTCAAGGTATATGTTTTAAGAGGTGATACTCTGTATTGATGTTTCCCGGGAAACGGGAATCTTCTAGCATCGAGAGGCAGAGAATCGATTCTCAAGATATATGACAAAAGACAATCAAAAATTGTCAAAGCTTTTGACGACATCCACACAGAACGTAAAGTTCTTTAATCCAATTCATATATAACTCAAATCTCTTATTATTGCACCCTAGCATCAATAAACTGTGTGCTGTGGGATCCCAAAGGAAACATGTTTGCAGCAGTATCGGGCGCAAAAAACTTGCAGACTTCAACACCGGAAAGGTTCTCCTCTCTGCTAAGCACCATGGTTGGAGTAATCTCTTTTTGTCTCATGGCTTATTCGTTTATTAAACGTTATTCTCAGACCCTGCTAAGTTTGTCTGCTTATTTTGAGCAAAGGCCAAATTCCAAAGGTGACAATGAGAGAAAAAGTTGAGAAAAAGAATTAACTCGAATGGCGGCTATCTGGTGAATGAATAAATCTTTAATAGAAGTTATTCTCGTCATGTTCTCTCTCGAAAAACAAACAGATAATAAATAAAAGTGAGAAATCGAACCAATTGAATATATAAAATCAAATATCGTGCAATTTTCTTAGGTGTCTGTCAGTCGCAAAACGACAAATCTTGGTGAAAGTATAAAGATTTACAGCGGGACGCTCTGTTTAATTTAGAAAAATTAAGACGCTACTTGACAAAATTGAATGTTTTTAGTCTAAGAAAGCAAGGTTTATAGGTTTATATTTTATGAAAGTAAAAATTAGCGAAAACTCCAATCTTTTTCCTTCATATTTTAATAGACATTTTGAAAAACACTGTTAAAACCAAGCCAACTCGTTAAAAACATTTTCTGTGAATGATTGAAGCACCAGTTTCATTATATTCGCTTCTGCTGATCCACATATGCTGGAAGGAGCTTAGTGAGGATAAAATCGACGCTCCAATCCAAGCAGAATACTTTCTTTCAGGAGGAGCAATGACCTTGATCTTGGCGGAAGTAG